>MDSZ01221754.1_pt1 | contig 12820 bp, 12 predicted proteins | sample 811201 | NCBI WGS metagenome assembly MDSZ01 (sample SAMN05326647, study PRJNA326480) | marine metagenome | isolation source: seawater | place: Indian Ocean: North | collected 2010
GTTGGTTGATTACCCGTAGGGTCATTTATTACAATTCCTGCTTGATTTAAATTTGTATTAAATTCAGAAGTTGGTGTATTTCCCGGTGTAAATTTTATTGTATATCCTTCTTTGTATTCATTACCTATTAATGAATGAGGTGGTTGTCCTGCCTCTTTTCCTATAATTTTATATTTGTCATAAACAAATTGCAAATGATAATCATCAAATACAGTTACAGTAGAACCATCAGATATAACTTGATTTCTAACTTTAGAAACATCAGAATAATGATATTTTCTACTTGTAAATACATTAGTTGATTCCAATATTGTTTCTGTTCCATCTATGGTTAATTTAAATTGTACTTTATATTCAGCAGGATTATTTTGATTATGGTCAGTAGTATTAACTAAATTGACAGTTATATTGTTATTATGAAACAAACACATTTCATGCGGATTATTATTTATTATTTGACCAGTCATATCTTTAGCCAAATATCTTTCTCTATTTGGTAAATATTTTTCGGCTTGATTATTTCTAAAAACATGAGCAGCAAAACTATCTTTTGCACCATCAGCAATTGCTGGCATTGTTTTTTTATTTGTAATATTTCCTGCCCCACCATTTGCTACTAAATCTTTATTTGTTTGGCCTGTATTATCACCATAACCATTTACATCATAAGGCTTAATAATAAATTGACCTGTAAAAGAACCATTAATATTCCACAATCCATTATTTGTATTCATATTATGTTTAGCATATTCTAAGTGAATATATGCATCGCACATTGTAGGAAAAACTAAACATTTTCCTTCATCAACATAAGCACTAACTGTCATAATATATTCTCCTTAAATTATAAATGCAACTTCAAAATCTAAAGTAAATGTCAAATATGGTACACCAGCAGTTATTTGACAATTAAAACTTCTAATAAAACCTCTAAGACCTTCTACTTCTTCTGTATCTTGTATTGGTTTAGGAAAATTAGAATGGTCAGGTATAGCACCATATACTGTACCTTTATTATCTTGATTTCTTGTTTTATATGTAAATGGTATTAAAGGTAAATGTTCAATAGGTGATAAAGAACCCCCTGTTGCTTCAGGTAATCCCGTATGATATTGAAATTGATGATTAACTCTACTTGGAATTAATATAATTAATTCATTCATAGATTGATGTTTTTGAAAACCTGATGAATCTACATATGCGTGTAGCAATTGACCTATTTCAAATGCTGTCATTTCTACTGTTGGATTTTCAGGTTCTGAACCTTCTACATCATCAAATGATTTACTTATTATTTGATTAGTAATTATACCTGATAAATTTATTGATTTAGTAGCCATACCCAAATCTAATCCTATTGATTGTGATTCACCTGTAACTACACCAACACCGGGAATTGGTATAGAAGGTACTGTTCTTGAAGTAGTAATACTTACAGATTCACATTTTAAACCTATTCTGTTTGTTTCAAAATTTTTTCCTGTATGGTCATCATTTCTTGCTTTTAGATTTAAAAAAACATGGTGCATTGGTTTAGTACTATCAGCACTTGACATAGCATCTGAAATATAATTAGTATTGTATATTGTCATTTAATCACCTATAAACTCCTGTTGGGTTGGTTCTATTCATTTCTAAAGATATTTTTCTACTTAATTTATTTGCTATATCATTTAATTCAGAATCAGATGCGCCTAATCTACCATTTACATTTACTGTAATATTAGTAGTTGAACCTGTTGGTATTTTATGATTAGGTGTTACATAATCTCCTGCTTTTAGATTAACTATTTCAGGCCCTCTTTCACCCACTAAATAAGGTGATGATTTAGTTACTAAACCACCATCAGCCATACCTACAAGATTAAATAATAAATCTCTTATTCCCCCTCCGATTAAGGCAGTTACAATAGCACCTGCAATAGCAAGTGGTAGACTTGTAGGTAATAATAATAATGCTACTTTAATAGCAAGTACTACAAGTCCTATATCAGATATTGCTTTAACAATAGCAGAAAATTTTGAATCGGCTTCTGCAAAATACTTACCAAATAAACCAACAAAGAAACCTGATATTAATCCCCATAATACATCTATAAATATAAATTCAAATAATTTACCTACTAAATCCAGTACCGACATAAATAAAGTACTAAGAGCATTCCACGCATCTCCGCTATCACCATTAAATAACGCATCAATAAAATTAAGAGCGTTTCCAAATATTTCTCCTATTATTACACCTATTTCAAGAATACCTTGAAATATATTATAACCAACCCTAACCGCAGTTTTCGCAAAATTTATTATTACATCAAATAAACCTGTTTGTTTTAGAGCCATTAACCCAAAAATTAAAAGAGGCAACCATATAAATACGCCTCTTAAAAATCGTGTTATTAGTCTTAAACTACCTCTTACTAAATTTCTTAATTTTTCTATCTTTTCTGCTTTATTTAAAGCATAAAACGCCATCGCCATTGTTATAACTTTATCAATTTTTTTACCGCCCGGAATTCTATTTTTAAGAAATTCTCTAAAACCTCTATTTTGATTTTGAGGGTCATTCTCTATTGTTCCACCATCTTTCATTGAAACATCAATATTATCTTTCTTTAATTTTGCTTTAGCATCTTTAGCGTTTTGTTCTGAAGCATCAAATTCTTCTCCAAGACGCTTTGTTTCTTTTTGTAAAAATTCTTTTTCTTTTTTCTGTTTTTCTATTTCTTCTTTAAGAGGTTTATTTTCTTCTTCAAATTTTCTTTTCATTTCATCTCTTTTTTCATTAAGTCTCCTAATTTCTACTTTACTTGCATTAGTTTCTCCATCTTCCTTTTTTAACTCTTTATCTATTAAATCTATTTTTGATTGATGTACGCTTTTTTTCCTTGCAAGTTCATCTTCAGCCGTTGCTAAAGTTCCTGTTATATTTAACAATTCTGTTTGTGCTTTAATTTGGTCATCTTCATATCTTTTTCTTTTTTCTGAAAAATCTATATATTGCATATAACTTTGTTGTTGCTCTTTTGATAATTTTTTAAATCTTTTTAATTGTAAATCCGAAGATGCAGCATCTACTTTTCTACCATTAGTAATTATATTTAGTAATGATTGTCGGCTTTCTAATTCTTTTTGAAAGTTTCTTGCTCTATTTTGTAATGTAATAGCATCAGTTTTAGATAACTGTTCTGAAGCATATTGTAATCTACCTGTCATTTCTTGTAAAGCCTTTGTTCCACCCATTGTTTGTTCTAAATATCTATATTGTTCTGATTTATAAAATGTAACTCTTTCTTCCACAGTTGCAGTACCTATTATAACTTTATCTAATAGTCTTTGTGCCCCGTCAATTTCTTTTTTCAATTTAACTTGTTTTGCTAATCTTTCTATTGCTTTATTTTCACTTTCAGCGATTGCTTCTGCTCTTTTATCTTGAAATTGTAAAAAGTTAGAAATAGCACGAACCCTATTTTGTATTCTCCAAAAACCTGTACCTGAAGTTAAACGAGAAATAACAGTCCAAGCATTTCCAGCCGCAGTACCAGATTTAGACAATTCTAAAAATGTATCTCTTAATTTGTTTGATGTCTTAGATGCATCTTGAATAGATTGAGTTAAGTTATCAAAAACTTGTTCAAGTTTTTCTGCATCTTCTTTAACAGACATTGTATCACTTTATTTTATTCATTTGTTTTTCTAATTCATCTGCTTTATACGATTCTACTTCTGAGTGTACCATCAATAATTCTTGTACTAAACTAAATGGTAATTCAAATACCTCTTTTGGAGATATGTGTAATTCTTTAGCCAAAGTATATAGCGAGAGTCTTGATGCTACTTTAGGGTTAGATATTCTACCTGACCTAATAGCAACTCTCACTTCTCTTTTAAATTATCATCCCCCTCCATTAAACTAAATGGGTCGGGAAGTATTGCTTTAATCTGTGAACCAACATAAGGCTTTAACCTAAGTAAATCAATAGCGGTTAAAGCAGGTTCTGTTTTGTGTACAAATGCATCCCATAAATATCTATAAACTTCATTCATATCAAATGATACATCTTTGCTATTTACATCAACATTAAACAATTTCATTTGTGCTTGCTCTAATTGTAAATAAGTAGGCTCTTTAATCCAAACCTTTAGATGTTCATCACTATCAGGTTCTATTTTTACATAATGTAATTTTGCTTCTGCACCTACTAATATTTTACTTTTATCTCCTAAAACTTTCTTTTGTTCCATAATATTTCACCTTATACATAATTTTCCACACCTTATGATTGTAATACCCAATGACTTGAAGCATTAATTGTTCCTGTTCTAATAGGCATAATAGTAAAGTCTACCATTACAGGGCCTCTATCATCTTGAATAGGCCAAGAAGCGGCACTAATCATATAATCATCAAATTCTAAACTTATAGATTCGCCATTTGGTTTTGTAAATGATAAAGCAATTTTAGCATTTGAACCATCGGCAGTTTCTCCTAAGTTAAAACGATGTGGACTTTGTTTTCTTAATTCATCAAATATTCTTCTGTCTGTAACCATAGCCTGAAATGTAACTTCGTATGTTCTTTGGCCGGGTACATAATACTTAATTTGATTATTATAATTACCAACATATCTTTTGTCAGTCAATGTGTTATTTAGACTAATACTAAAGGTACTAACTTTCATAAATTCTTGTCCGAATAATGTAATAGAACCGTTAGAGAAAAAGAATGGGTCTACGAATGACTGAACAATATTACTGTTATTTCCTGTTTGTTGTCCAAAGTTTAACAAATTCTTAAATTCTGAAGTATCATTATTAGTAGCATCATAACACTTACCAACATAACCAGCAGGTGCTTCAAATACTCTCTTAGTATTTAGATTTAAAGTAACCTTTACTTCTTCATTTTCATTTGCAGACAAAGACATATCAGAAACTACACAGTTAGGATATATTTGTGCATATACACTTTCACTATATGTATTTCTATCAACCATCAAAGTTTTATTTGTACCGTCTAATACATTACCCTTTTGTACTAACAATTCTAAAGCAAAGGATGGTAATTCATTATCATTTCTTTCTCCAAAGGTATAAGTAATCAAATTGCTACTAACACCATTTGGTTGTTCATTAGGTAATGTCAATTTAGCAATACCCGTATTAGGCAACAAAGGAGGACAAATTGTTGTTGTACCTTTTAATACTCTATGGAATTTACCGTTTTGTGAATGACTATCATAATCTCTATCAGGGTCTGTATTATATCCTGCATAAACCTGATGTGCTATTGCTACATTATTTACATCACTACCATCTGCTGCTCTTTGAAAATGATTTGTTGCAGGGTCTGTATCTACAACTGTTGAAGATGCACTTGCTAATTTACCAAATGCGTAATAAAGCCATGTTCCGTGATTTAAATTAACATCAAGACTTGCCGCACCTGCTGTTTCAATTCCTCTATATTGATAAGAGTAATTTCTACTACCTGCTAAAGATAAATTCATCTGTTTAGTTTCCATTTCTACTTGAGGAATACCAACAGAATTAGTTAGTCCAATCCAATTATTAGACAAAATTCTTGGCGATACTCTATAAATTGCATCAAGAGTGTTGCCCGATGATGGTAGTAATTTACCTAAATAAATTTGGTCTGCGTTAGTAGGTTGAAGATTAGCATTGTCTAATGCTACTTTAATTGAATCTGATGCTACTGTAATAACTCTACCCATTACAACACTTGATGTAGCGGCAGAAGCATGATTACTTACTTCATCACCTGCTGTTAATATACCCGTTAAATCTGTACTTGTAACAATAGTACAAATTTTTACTGAAGCGATTGTTGAACTTGTAACTGTTGCTAATGAATTAGTAATAAGATGTAAATGTGTTGTTGATGATGTAGGTTCAGTAATTGATGTTCCTAAACTGCCTGTACCTGAATTAACAACTCTTCCTAATTCTACTCCGGTAGAACTTCTAATAATATCTCCTACAACATATTTTTGTGCATTACCTGTAACATTAGTAATTGTTGCATCACCTGTTGAAAGTTGTGTAAGTGAATTATCAATTAATTCAAAAGAATTAGGTGCAGGAATTACAGCACCATTAGATTTTAAAATAATATAACCTCTTGGGTTAGCAGTAGTCGCATTTGTATCATTATTAAATAATGAAGGAAAATCATTTAATTGACCTGAAAAATAAATTGCATCTGCATCATTACCCGCTACATTAGCACTAAATCTTAATGTTGGTGCAGAACTATCATCGGTATAATAAAATTCAGCAGTACATCCTGTATATAAATCTGGAACTAACTCATAATAATCTGAAAATTTTGCTGTTGATGTTGGAGTTACATTTGTTGCATCTAAACCATATCCTAATGAATATTTAATTAGATGTGCTTTGTTCGTTCCTGTTCTTCCTAAAGTTGGGCCTAAAGGCATAAAACCTAAGAATAATTCGCTTTCTGGGGCTAAGGTTACTGATTGTCCTGAACCCATCCATGTTTCTGTACTTACCATTTTTTATCACCGTTTTTTTACTTTTCCCTAACAACCTACGGGGATTGCTAATCGTTTCATAACAACATTCACTTTATATCCAAAAATTCTATTCTTTTTATCATTCGCATCTGTTCTATCTTGTACAGTTATCAAATTAATATTTTCATAAATTTGCGAGCCTGTTTTAAACCAACCTCTTCTCCTTTGTTCGAGTATATATCTAACAAGTAAATAAAGGCTACGGATTCTCTCTTTACCAAAATTACTTGTAGGATTAACTCTTGTATTATCATTTAATATTCTATCATCTTGTCTTGTTCTAATACTAATAGACATTGTAAAGGTTTCATTTCTAATATCATAAGCATAAGTAGGATATTCAGTAGAAGCACTTGATGTACTTATTACTATAATATCTTTTGAATAAATAAAACCATCAGGATTAGTAGATTCTTTTTTACTTGCAGTATTAATTCTATTACCACCTCTTGACCTACCTTGTGCATCTACTGTTCTTCCTGTTGTAAAATCACTCGTGGACATAATAATTGGATGTACAGCATGAACATCTAATAATGTACCATTACCATTAGTAGTATTTAATGCTGTAATAGCATCATTCCAATTAGAATCTAATAAATCTACAAGATAACCTGATTCACTCACCAAATATAATCCTCCTTAATTTATCTGAAATTTCTTTATCTATTTCTTGTTCAATTATTTTAGCCATAATTTTATCATCATAACCTTCACCTAAATATTCTTTAGTAATTTCTTGTAAAGTTTCGTTTTCTTCTATTACTCTATTACGAATAGAATCAATAGAAGTTTTTAATGTTCTTATTTTTTCTACTTGTTCTTTTGTAATAAAAGGCATATCAATCACTATCTATCAAATATATTAGGCGTTTCTTCATATTTAAAATCTTCTCAACATCGGCTCTATATGTATCAAACTTAGTTTTAATATCTAAACCTGAATTATTATTTTCACCTAATAAAATTGTATTATCATCTGATGACATTAATTCACAACAAACTAATTTTGTAGCGGCTTCTGTAATTACTGCTGGAACAGTTTGTTTTCCTGTTTGGTAAGTACATTTTAAAGAATGTTTAACTTGTAAAGGGTATGTACTTTTAAAGAAAACTGTACCTGTTTGATTTTCTATCCACCAATCATTATCCCTTCCAACATTTTCATTATCTGTAAAATCTTCTTTTGTAATACCTGTACCTGTAACTGTAATAGTACAATTTTTACCATCATCAGAAGGTAGCAAAGAAGAAATTAAAATTGAATTATCATCTTCTAAAGATGCGTAAAAAAACTTACTAATTCCATTTAGAGATTTTTTACCATGTTGTCCTGTAAAATCTCTCGTATTAGATGGTACTTGTTCGTTAATTAAATATACAATTTCTTGTGCTGTTGTGGTATTACCAAATTGGTTATTAAAACTCCCTGAATCTGTTGGGTGTGTTAATAAAGTAAATGTTGTTCCGTTATTTGGTAATTGTAATACTATATTTGTAATATTAGTAAAATCAGTAATATTAATTTTACAAGTAGCACCTGCTAATTCTTCCCAAGTATCACCTTTCCATGCGGCCAATCTTAAAACCTTTCTTACATCTTCTCTATTTAGTCTAATAAACCCGACATAATCTGTATAACTAACACTACTATATCTATACATTCTATGAAAATCTAAATAAAAATCTTTTAATTCATTTTCTACAATAGATGGTCGCCAAGATTGTTTTGTATATTCATCAATATAATCTTCAGCATACCTAATTAATTCTCCTATATTAGCAAGTGTTGGAATTGTATCTGATGTAAAAGGCGCAATACCTAACAAATCACAAATTTTTGTCATATCGGTATAATGACCTACTCCTGAATCATAATTTAAAGAATTTATTGCTGTATCTGAAGGTCTTATTATACTCATTATCTCACCGCTTGCATTAATACATTTGTTCTACTTTTTATATTTTCTAAAAATTCTAATCTATCTGGGTCTGTATTTTCTCCTGCTAATTTAAAATCTTGTACTCTACCTGTTGGTGCTACTCTTCTACCACCTACTTTTTTCTTTTGTGCATCAGATAAACCTGTACCCACAACAATAGGCATTCTAAAAGATTTTGTTCTACCCCTTTGTATTTTATAACCTACATAAGATTCTGCTTTTGATGCCCAAGTTATTTCTCCCTTCAATAATATTCTATTTTTAGCATAATCAATTTGTGCTTCAAAATTATTCATTTCCATTTCTACTTTACCATTTTTACCATTATTAAATAACACATTATCATACAAATCATCAACAATAGCATTTTCTAAATCTAATTCACCTAAAAGAGCAAGTATTACTGTTTCAGTTGGTTCTTTAAATTTATCTTTTTGTCTTGTTTCATTCCAATAACTTTCTATTTTTGTTCTTTCTTGTTTAATTTTTTCTTTGACTTTAGTTTGTTCATTAACAAAATTGCCTTCATCATCTTTTTCTTCATCAATTTCATTATCAATTATATTTTTTAGAGGTGTCATATCATATCCTACGAGTTCTCCCCATTGATTTAGTATCTTTTTAAATGAATCAGTCTGAATATTAACCGCTTTTGTTTTTTCTACTTGTTCTAATTCTGCCCTAAGAAGCGTAAGTCTATTATTTAATATATCGGCATCAGATTGAAATTTTATCATTTCTTGTAAAGCATCTAAAAATTCTTCTTCCTTCATTAAGTCAAAGGTTTTACCTGTTGTCAAGTCGTCAAAATCTTCAAATGATTCATCTACCATCATTTGTTGGCCGGCTGTTTCACCTTCTGTACCTTGCATTAGACCTTCTTCATCTCTTTGTTCCATTTCTGCTTCTTCAAGTAATTCTTGTCTATCTCTTAATTTAGCAGATTCATTTTTCATTCTCTCTTCAAATTCTTCAGTAGTTAAATCTTTACCATCATCATTTTCTTCATCTATTAAATTAATAATTTCTTCATTTTCTTCTGCAAAGGCTATTATAGCCATCATAGATTTTTGAAATTTAGTTAATTTATTAATAAAATTTTGTGCTTGTTTTTCGCTAAATTCCTTTACTACTTTATCTCTTAATTCATCTCTTGTAAATTTAAATGAACCGTTTTTCTTAAAATAAGACGAGGGCACATATTCTGATAAATTAATTATATCTCCTTTATCAAGCCTATCATCTTGAAGTTTTTTAACAGTAGTTATTATATCTCCAATCATTTCCATTTTACCAATAAAATCAGTAGTAATATATTTTTTAACTTTATTTTGTAGCCTTTCTTCAGTAGTTGTTTTTTGTGCTCTATAAAAATTAGTTAAAACATCTCTTATTATTTTCCATTGATAATCTCCACTAATACCCGGTATCACTTCTGCTAATTCATTAGATATTCTACTAACATAATTAATTTTTATTTTACCTTCTTTTACAGGCGCATTTTTTCTTTTTGTATCTATATTAACTTCTGAAGATATAACATTTCTTGAAGTAGCACCTATTGTTCTTGCATAGGCAGATTCAAAATCTACTTCTGCTTTCGGAAATACTATTGGAATTTTAAATTTAGTTTTATTAGTTTCTATTTCATCCAATTTAACTTCAATTTTATTTTGATTTGTTCTATTACTTTGATTTACGAAGGGGTAAATAATAAATTCTTTAATTGAATCTTTGCTTAACTTTACAGGTCTATCTCTAATATCATCGAGTTCTCTTTCTTCTAATTTTTTTGTTTCAATAGTAAATTTTGCCTGTGCATTTACGAGAGGTTCAATATTTACTTTACTCCAATTATTAATTGCTCTTTCCAACATACTTACAACTAACTGTGTATCTTTACTTTTTATAAATTCTATAAATTGTTCTTTGTCATTTATAGAGTCTATTTCTTCATTACTAAACTCAATAGGATATTTAATTTCTTCTGCTAATTCATTTAGCATAGTTTTTTCTAATAAAGATTCTAATTTAATATTAATATCTAATTCTTCTTCGTCTGTACTAACACCTGTTAATTTATTTTCTACTTGAAGAGGTAATGGTAGCATCTTTAAATATTTTGCTTCTCTATCACTTACTTCTTTTTTAAATTCTTCATAGGTTAATTCATTACCTGTTATAAATTTATATTTTGTTTCATATAAATCTTTATCAATGGTTTTTTCTACTGTTTCTATTAATATACCTAATGCTATTTTTTCTGCTTCAGTACGGGGTTCTAAACTAACAGCAGAATAAAATTGTTCAATAATAGGGTCATTATTCATTACTTGTCTTAATGTTATATTATCGTTAAACATATCTTTTTTAGCATTTTCAAACAATACTTCAGCATCTTCTTTTGCTTTATTTAAGTCTTTAAGTTTTGCTTGTAGAGCCTTCTTTACCTTTTCTGATTTTGTTTGTTCAAATCTTGCTTTAAGTAATTCAAATTGATAGTCATAATTTAACAATAAATTTCTTGCTTGATTATATGCTTCCATATCTTCTACTCTAAGACCTTTTGGATTAGCCTTAAAGTTTTTACCATATGAAATTTCATATTCAATTGTATTTCCATCTTTTGAAAGTGCTTCTATTTTATCATTGGTAAATTTAAATTCTTTAGGTTCTTTACCTTCAACAATTTGATAATATCTATTAGCATTTAAATCACTTAATTTAGTATTAAATAAAATATCTAAGGCTTGTTTATTAATACTATTAAATGTATTAGCATCCCAATTATCTTTAAAAGTAGGATTTGTTTCCCACTTTTTACTACTTCTAACCCAACGAAGTAATTGCGCTCTAATTCTTCTTTGTATTACTGAATGAGATTGGTCTTGAGGTATAATAAATTGATAAAAAAATTCTAATGCTGTATCAACATTCCATTTAAAACCATCTTGATATTTATCTAAACCTCTAAATCCACCGACTTCTGTTTCCATTATTTACACCCCTCAAGAGTGTAAAACAAATGCTTCTAAATTAGTCCATGAAGAACATTCTACTCTTAATCCGCTTCTACAAAGTAATCCATCTGTATAATGAAACTCAATAGTAGATGAAGGAGTACATACATATCTTGTTACTAAATTTGTAGTACCTGTACCTGTATTATCAGCATAAATAGATACTGTAATTGCTGCATTTATTGTATCTGTTGGACTTAAAATAATTCCATTATAGACACAAGGACTTTCAGCCGTTGGTACTATATTTGTATCGCCTGTTATTCTTGAAGTTTGAATTCTACCCATGTTAAACACCTATCGCTAAAAGAAATGAGAGAGGCCGCCACTAATAAAAGTAGCGACACTCACTCAAATCTAATTATTAGTTTTTATTACTCTTCTTCATCAGATAACAAAGAAATCAAAACAGACTTATTATCAAAGCCTTTGTATTCAAGACCCTTTTCATCACAAAGTTTCTGCAATTCTTTCTTTGTTAAAGTAGATAAATCAACAACTTCATCAACAACTTCTACTGTTTCTTCAACAATTTCTTCAACTGTTTCTTCAACAACATCTAATGTTTCAACTGTTTCTTCACCTTCTACTTCCCAACCAACAGCATTTCTAATTTTAAATACTGTTTGAGCATTTGCTTCAGTCCATACATTTTGATAAAATTCTTTACCATATAGACGGGCAAAACCTAAAGTGTATCTAATTCTAACCAATTAAATCACCTTAAATTTGTCCATGCAATCTAACTCTAATTGTACCTGAATCACCTGTTGCTAAAGCACCTGATGAAGCAGTTAAACATCTCAAAACTAAATGGTCAGCAATTTCACTATTTCCATCAGTACCCAAAGATACTCTCCAATTAAGAAGCGGTTTTTCCTGTCCTAATATTTCTACTTGAGATACTGTACTAAGGCCAAAATTAGCATATGCTATTGCTTCAGAATCAAGAATAAATGTAATTTCATCATCTGTATCACTTGCCGCAACAGCACCGAGAGTAATTACATTTCCTGCTACTGAAACAATTGTTGTAGCACCATCATTTCCACCTGTTGCTGCATTACTAATTGTAATACCTTGCCCTGCTACTAAAGTAGGTAAAGCATTACCGGTTGTTCGAGTAAAGGTATTTTCATTATGGTCAAAAGTACCTGTTGTAGTTGTAGAACTGTTAAAACTTGTAACATCTATAATTGCATCAACAACATATTCAGTACCCATAACTCTTGGCGCATCAGAACCTAAATGGTCTGCTACTAATGTAACTGTACTTGTCATTTTTAATCACCTGTTA
>MDSZ01223920.1_pt1 | contig 12820 bp, 11 predicted proteins | sample 811201 | NCBI WGS metagenome assembly MDSZ01 (sample SAMN05326647, study PRJNA326480) | marine metagenome | isolation source: seawater | place: Indian Ocean: North | collected 2010
AGATTTTCAAAAATGTATGAAACTAAATCTTTATTCAGCTGTAGAAGCTATTAAAGGATTTCAAGAAAGCTTAAAAAAAAATAAAGGTTCAATAGTATTATTTTCTACTGTTGCTGCACAAAGAGGATTCACTAATCATGCAATAATAGCTTCAGCAAAAGCTGCTGTTGAAGGTTTAACGGTATCTCTTGCAGCTGAATTTGCCCCAAACATTAGAGTAAATTGTGTAGCCCCGAGTTTAACAAAATCTAAGATAGCAGAACCAATGTTAAAAAATACTGCTATAGCCGATGGTATTGCTAAAGCACATCCTCTTAAGAGATTAGGAGAAGGTAGAGACTCAGCGGCTCTTGCCAAATTCTTACTAACAAAAGATAGTTCTTGGGTTACAGGTCAAATAATAGCTGTTGATGGTGGTAGATCTAAACTTTCATAGAGTGATTAGGTTTTTTTTAAATATAATTTTTTTTGCTTTTTTATGTTCTAATAGTTTTTCTGAAAATTTTAATTTTGAAAAAATATCTAAACTTAACGAACCGTGGGGCTCATCTTTTATTAGTGAAGATGAAATAATTGTTACTGAAAAAAGTGGAAAAATAAAAATTATAAATATTACCACAAAAAAAATATCAGAAGTTAAACATAATTTAAATTTTTTAGAATATGGTCAAGGGGGATTGCTAGATATTATTTATCAAAATGATATAGTTTGGATTTCTTATACTGAGAATAGAATAAATTGGAAAACTAGTACATCAATTGCTAAAGCAGAATTTAATAAAGAAGAATTAAATTTTAAAAATATTTTTCAAGCTAATCCTCCAATTGACTCTGGTTATCATTTTGGATCAAGATTAGCCATTAAAGATAATTATTTATTTGCATCAGCCGGTGAGAGAGGACAAGGAATGATCGCGCAAGATCCAACGAAACATCCGGGAAGTATTATAAGAATACATTTAGACGGCAGTATACCTAAAGATAATCCTAAATTTTTAGATAAATCTGATTGGTTGCCAGAAATATATCAAATAGGCATTAGAAACCCTCAGGGTTTAACTTTGTCTCCTTATGATGGGAAAATTTATATGAGTAATCATGGAGCTAAAGGGGGTGACTGGTTTGGTGAAGTAAAAAAAGGTGAAAACTATGGTTGGAAAATTTTAGGTTGGGGCGGAACAAATTATTCAGGCAGTAAAATTGGACCAAAATGGAAGCCCGGCTTTACAAAAGCTATAAAATATTGGATTCCTTCTATTGCAACTAGCGCAATCACAATTTACAAAGGTAAGGAATTTAAAGAGTGGAACGGTCTTGCTTTAGTTACTTCTTTAAAAGATAAATCACTTAGAACAATTGATTTTTCTGATTTAGCTGATGTTAAAGAAAGTGTAGTATTTAAAAATAAGATTGGAAGAATTAGGGACATACAGACTCATCCTAAAAGTGGTAAAATTTATTTTCTGGCAGGTGATGGCTTGTGGTTAATGAAAAAAAATTAAAGTTTAAATTATAAAGATAAAATAACTTTAGAAAACTTAAATTCTTTTTTATACATTGATTTAAATAATTTTGGTGCATCAGAAAATTTAAAATTATGAGAAATTAGATTTTTAATTTCAAGCTTTTTATTTTTCATCATATAAAGACTTTCTTCCCACTCGTTATGAGGCTCTATTACTGAGCTCCAAGAACCCTTTATTTGTATTTCATGTCTTATTATTTTATTTAATGTTTCTTTTGAAAGAGTAGAATTTTTAATTTGATTACTTAATAAAATCATTTTCCCACCTTTTTTTATACTTTGAATTCCTCTATTTAATAATTCTTCTGAACCTGAACATTCAAATGCAATTTCAGCTAAATCTTTATTAGTAAATATTTTTATTTTTTCTTCGAAATTACCTTTGCTTGTATCAATAGTATTTGAAAAACCTAAATCGGTAAAATTTTTAAATCTATTTTCGTTTCTATCAATTCCAATAACATTAGAAATTTTATTTAATTTACACCACGCTGCTAACAATATTCCGATTGGTCCTAAACCCAAAATTATGACACTATCAAATTTTCTATCTTGTTTTGCATGATTGTAACCATGTAAGGCTACTGAAGCAGGTTCAGTGAAAACTGCAAGATTATCATCTAAATTTTCAGGAACTTTAACTAAATTTTTAATTGGAGATAAAACATATTCTGCGTAACCACCGTGGCTTCTTGATCCCAAAAAATCATAGTCACTGCATAAATTAGCCGCTTTTTTTATACCATAAACTGAATGTACTCCACCACAACAATTATCATCTGAACATTTAGTTATTAATGGGTATACACAAACTTTATCACCTTCTTTTAACCCGTCTATTTTTGAACCTAATTTGTAAATAATACCTAACATCTCGTGTCCAGGAACTATTGGGTATGAATAAAATCCAAATAACATTGATCTAACTACGTCTGTGCTACAAATACCTGATTTTAAAATTTTAATGACAGCTTGATCTTTTTTTGGATTTGGAATTTCTATTTCATCATAAGTCCAATCACCTAAATTTCTTAAGACTGCTGCTTTAGCTTTTAACATAAAAATATTTCTCCCAGAAATTATAAACCATTAAGTCTTCAGGTGTTCCAAGGCATATGTATTGCTCGACTTCAAATGGAATAACATTATAATTTTCTTTTATCAATTCGTTTATAGAATTACCGACATAATATTCATTATTAATTTTATTTTTATTTTTAATCATTTTTTTAAAGGCTTTCATAAATATTTTTTTTGATTTAAAATAAAATATTCCTTGAGCGATATGATCTAAATGTGGAGTTTCACTTATTGGCGTTTTTTCAGAAATACTTTTTACTTCTCCATTTTCTATTTGACAATAAGCATATGCATATGGAGTTAATCTTGCATCTGGATAACTTTTAAAAGTCCAAATTATTACATCTGGATCAAAAAATTTTATCGTTTCATTTAATTTTTGTTCATCAAAAACAACTGCATAGTCACATGAGCTAATTAATATTGGTGTATTTTTTTTATATTTTTTAAGATATTCGTAACATGTTGTTGCCATACCAGATGTTTTTTTCTGTAAAACCATAACATCAGAATTTTTAATTTTAGACTTTATCTTATTTTTAAATTTATATTTAATATTATGATCTTCTCTTATAATCACTGCGTTTTTAGATGTTAAAGGTAAAGATTCTATAGTTTTTGTGATCATAAACTTATTACCAACTTTTACAAGAGGCTTAAAATTCTCTGTATTTTTAATTGTAAATCTAGATCCCTCACCACAGCTTGGAATTAAATTAAGAAAATTAAATTTTAATTTAAGTTTTTTATTAATATTAAATTTAAAATATTTATACCAAAAATTATATTCTTTAATATATGAAGCTAATCCAAATGTTATATGTTTTTTAACATAGAATAATTCAATTTTTTTATTTCGTTCAAGATACTCATTATAAACTTGGCTTATAAAATATCTTCCTTTTACGGGACTTTGATTTTCAAAAGTTTTTTTTGAGAACTTTATAAATTCACTCCATTTTTTAAAATGATATATTCCTGCTAATCTTTTTGAATTATCCATTTTAATTGATTTTTCAATTATTTTAGAAACTTTATTATTTTTAACAATTACTCTACCTGTATGAGTTTCTGCAGTATTTGTTTGGCTTTCTTCATCAAAAGCAATTAATAAACCGTCAGCATTATTTTGAATTATTTTTTTTTCAAAATCTCTTTTAGAATAAAAAATATTAATATTGTCTGGATGGCAAATTAAAACTGATTCATTTTTATTTACATATTCATTTGCATAATAAACTGTTTCTATTACGCTTGATGTATCTTTATTAATTGAAATTACTTTTTTTTTAATTTTTAATTTTTTAATTACTTTTAACAAATCAGTTTCGACTAAATCTCTTTGTTTACATAAAAAAATGTACTCATAGTTAAACTTAAAATTTTCAACAAATGTTTCTATCATTGTTTTATTTTCAAGATTTACTAATGGTTTAATTGTTGAAAAGTTTTTTAAAATTTCTTTATCAGTACTGGCTATAGGAATAATTATTTTCACTTTAGTCTTATTCCAGATTAGCGTGGTTTTTCCATAAATTAATTTTATTTAATTTAAGTTTTTCAATAATTTGAACTGAAACTACATCTCCATAAATATGGAGTGCCTGATCAAATAGTGTGCTCATTGGTTGTAAAGACTTTTTTGTTTTACTAGCTGAGTCAGAAAGACTCTCCTTCTCTTTTAATCCAATACTTTTGGATTTTACAGGAGATTTTATTTCAACTACATAATCTGCTAAATTTCTTATTGATGATTTTTTTGCTGATGTAATATGTAGAATTTTACAACCAATTTTTTTTGCTTTAATAACAATGTTCAAAGGAACAATGCTTTCTCCAGATCCACTGGCAACTATAAGTAAATCTTTTTTTGTAGCGGGTTTTTCTGTTAATGATCCCACTAACTCTATTTTGAAACCTAAATGAGAAAGTCTTTTACCAAAGCACTGTAATGCAAGGTTCACTCTACCTATAGCAATTAAAAAGATTCTCTTAGATTTTATTATTTGAATTATTAAATCGTTGGTTTGTTTCTCATCAATATTCAATATTGTTTCAGAAATTTCTTTTAAAACTATTTTTGATAATTCTTTATATTTCATTATTGGGTTTAAAAATTACTTTTGTCTCTCTCCTGTTCATAAGATTCTTAATTTTTTTGTTGAAATTATTATAATTAGCATATGAGCTTATAATTTTTGAAAAATCAATCTTATTAGATTTTAAAATTTTATAGGCTTTTTTAAGGTGACTTAAATTAGATGAGAAAGATCCAGTAATTTTTACTTCTTTATAATGAACTTGATTAGTATCAAAAGAAATATCTTTATTTTTAGGAGTTCCACCAAATATATTTACCACACCTTTTTTGCTAGCCAGCTTTATAGATAATTCGTGAGAGTCTTTATTTCCATTAGCGGAAACAACTGAATTATAACCATTATAATTAGTAGGCTTTATTAATTTATTAATTGATTTATTTTTACTCATTTTAAATTTAAAAATTTTGTTTGCCCCAAGTTTTTTTGCTAAATTTAATCTTTTGTTATTATAATCTATTACTGTAATATTTTTTGATCCATAATATTTTGCAATAGATACAAAGAGTAACCCCATGTAACCAGCTCCGACAATAATCAACTTTTTATTTTTATTGAATTCAACTACTTCCAAACCATTAATAACACATGCCAAGCTTTCTGCTAAGGAGCCATATTTTAGTATTTTTCCTCGATAAATAATTTTAGGTATCCTTTTAAAAAGTTTTTTTTCAACAATAAAATAATTTGAAAATCCACCATTAAAATTTGATCCTATGGAGACAGGATTATTACATAAATTTGTACTATTAGTTAGATTTTTACAATAATAACATTTGTTACAAGGAACTTCAGCACATAAAATAACATTTTTATTATTTGATATTTTTCCAGAAATTTCATGACCAAGCGTAATAGGGAATTTTTTAATTCTAGAGCCTGTATTTATAAATTTTAAATCAGAGCTACAAATACCACATGAATCTACTTTTACATAAATATTTTTTTTTTTATTAATTTTAATTTTTTTTTCTACAATTTTTAGTTTTTTATTTTTTATTAAATCAATGCTTTTTTTAAATATTATCATCAAGATATTTCCTCCAATATTTTACTGACTCCTTGATATGTTTTATTGCCAAAGAATCGTAGGGCTCTCTTTCTCTAAATGTAAATTCAAAATATAAAGTTACTTCATCAAGATTATTTCTTTTTAATATATTGATAATTTTTTTTGGTTTAATTAAACCAATTTTATTATATCTTTTAATAAATGGTTTATGAGCATATATATCTTTAGTTTTTTGTTTTAGATGAATTGCAGGACTTAAAATACCAACCTCATTTAAAATTTTATAAGGATTAAAATCGTCCTTATTTTTAGATGAAATATCGCCATGGTCTACATCAAGGTTTAAAAGTATTGGAATTTTTGATTTTTTATTTAATTCTTTATGTAGTTTCTTAATCTCAATAATAGTTTCACCCATTTCTCTTTTGACTGACATTGGCTCCCAAATTAAATACTTTAAACCACATTTTTTTGCATGTTCAGAAAGTTCAACCCAACCCCTAATAATATTTTTTCTTGTGGCGATAAAATTATTTCTTAACTGATCAAAACTATAAATTCCCAACAAACTTCCAGCACCCTCAGCACCTAGTTTACTTGAAATATTTAAAAATTTTTTTAACCATTTTAACCAATATTTTCTGATATCTTTATTGTAATGACCTAAATAATTGTTTCTTGGTAGAGTCATTGCGTGTTTAATTTCAATATTATATTTTTTAAGATAAAATTTTGTTTTATTAATTTCTTGATTAATTATTTTATCTGGTAAATCTGGATCGATTAAATCTGAAACAAATTGAACATATTTGAGATCAAACTCTTTTCTAACAATCTCAGACCAAATTTTAGGATCATTATATCTTGTAGCTGCAAAGCCAAGGTGTAAGCCTAAATTAATTTTCATTATAATAACTATTATGATATTCTTAAGCGAATTAACAGAGTATTATTAATGATCTTAATTTCTCATAGAGCTAATACAATATCACAATTAATTAATCTAAATAAAGAATATGGAGTAGAAATCGATATTAGAGATGACGGAAAAAATTTAATAATAGTTCACGATCCATTTAAAAAAGGAATTAAATTATCCGCATACTTAAAAAATTTTAATCATGCTTTTATAATTGCAAACATTAAATCTGAAAGAATTGAGGAAAAAGTAGCCAAAGTTTTTAAAAAATTTAAGATCACTAATTATTTTTTTTTAGATTCTTCATTTCCTCAAATTGTCAATTTAATAAAAAAAAAATATTCAAAAATAGCTATTAGAGTCTCTTTTTATGAAAATATAGAAACAGCGCAAAAACTCAAAGGGAAGGTTAAATGGATCTGGTACGATACATTTTTTAAACTAAATAAAAATCTTAATGATTTCAAAACTTTAAAAAGTTGGGGCTATAAAATTTGTTTAGTCTCACCTGAGCTTCATAAAATATCTTTAAAAAAAGAATTAAATATAATTAAAAAGTTAAAAAAAAATAAGTTAATCGATGCCGTTTGTACCAAAAAAAAATATTTCCCTAATTGGATTTAAGCCACTATAAATCATTTTCATTTCTATAAATTTTTTTAATATCCAATTTTATTCCGAAAAAAAATAATAGTGAGCTGAAGCTTTGCATCAAAATTACAAAAAAGAGAGATATAAAAATTGGAAAAAAATTCTCTTTTTCTTTTATCCTTAAAGTTTCTAAAAAAACTAAAATTAAAAATAATGCAAAAGGGAAAAAAATTATTAAATTTGAGAATAAAAAAATATAAGCTGAACAGGAAGCAATTATATAAATTGCAAGCAAAGGTGTTAATAGGTATTCATATCTAAATTCACCCTCCGATATATGTTCTTTTTTGATTTTTTTTTTAAAAAAATTTAAGGTAGTCTCAGCGGTTAATATACCTCTAATGTACCTTTGTATAAAATACAATTTAATTTCTCGATCCACGTGGTAAGCAACTAATTCTTTAATGTAATACAAGCTTTTCCCCTTATTTAAAATACGATTGCAAAAATCAGTGTCCTCTGCACTATAAATATTTTCGTCCATACCATTCATTTCAAAATAAATTTTTTTCTTTACAATCAAATTAGCAGAGCACAATTCTTTGACATAAAAAGATTCATGTATATTTTTTCTATAATTTCTAAATCCAGATACAAAAAAAGATTTATTTAATTTACTTGTTATTCTTTTGTAAAAATTTTGACCCTCAGGAGATATATCTGGTCCACCTACCGCATAAATATTTTTATCATTATTGAAAGCTTTCATTGCTAATTCTAATATATTTGGGTTTTTTGGATAAGAGTCGCTATCATAAAATGCCAAATAATCTGTTTCAGCTTTTTTTGCCGCAAGATTTCTCTTGTAGCTCATATTAGAACTTTTATTTACAAGGATATATTCAATTTTATCATGATTGATTTTATTTTTCTCATCTATCTCTTCAATTACAATGAAAATCTTCTTTAGATTATGCACCTTAAGATATTCTAAAATTGAATTATTTAATAATTGAGAATTTTTAATACAAGGAACAATAATAGATATTTGAGATTCCATAAAATTCTTAATACAATATATAATTACTATGGTATATACTATTAATAATTTTGATTAAGTTACAAAAGCGATAAAATGAAAAACAAGCTTAAATTATTAAACAATGTTTATTTAAAAAAAAATAAACCTGTTAGTTTAATTTTATTTGTTACTAACAGATGTAATGCAAGATGCTCATTTTGTTTCATAGACTTTGATGATGAGGTCACTCAAAATAAGAAAAGTGAACTATCTTTAGAGGATTATAAAAAAATTTCATTAAGCTTAAAAAAATCTTTAGTTCACCTTAACATTACTGGTGGAGAGCCTTTTTTAAGAAACGATTTAGAGGAGATTGTTTCTGCCTTTATTGATAATTGTGGTTTAAGTTCAATAATTTTTAGTACTAACGGCTCATACCCAAAAAGAATTAAAAAATTTATAGAAAATATTTGTATAAAATATCCTGATGTTCAGTTTATATTTCAATTTTCAATAGACTCCTTTCCTGAAGAGCATGATAAAAGTAGAAAAATTCCTGGATTGTCTGAAAAAACTTTCGAGTCTTACAACATAGTAAAAAAGAGTACTAAAAATGTAATTGCAACTTGTAATTTAACTGTGTCAGAAGTTAATTATATGAAAATAATTGATATATATAATTTTTTAACTAAAGAAAAAAAAATTGAAACTATCAATCCTATACTTGTTAGAAATGAAGGAGTTTTTTCTATAAAAGATGAGGAATTAAAGAAAAAATTGCTAAGGGCATATGAAGATTTAACTAATACTATTACCAAAGAGATAAAAGAAAAAAAATTAAGAGGCTTTTCAAGTTTTTCTCTAACAGGTGATATTTTAAATGCTAAAAATGAAATTAGTTTTGATATAGTAAAAAATTCTTACATGGAACCAAAATTTTATAGTTATTGTACAGCCGGTTCTATTTTTGGGGTTATCAAGCAAAATGGAGATGTTCACCCATGTGAAATTTTAGATAAGCCTTTTGGAAACATTAGAGATTATAATCATAATTTTATGGAGCTGTGGAATAATAGCAAAAGCAACGAAACTAGAGACTGGATTAGAAATACTAAATGTAACTGTCATTATGAATGTATTTATACCTACAATATAATCAAAAGCCCTAAATATTCTTCAAAATTAGCAGCAAAAGTTTTAAACAATAAAATTAAAAATCTAATTTAATTTAATTAAAATTATAAAAGAATAATATATTTGCAATAAACTTGATTTTAATTTTTTAACAATATTATCACTACTGCCTTCACCAAATTTTCTTTTTTTTTTATTAAAGTTAACTGGGAAACGGATTAATTTATATTTTTTCTTAACTGCGTAAAAATAAAATGCTAAATCAATAGAAAAATCATTTGGATAGTATTTTAATTCCTTAATCAAATTTCTTGAAAATAAAACAGGCATGGCATGAATATCAAACAAATATTTTCTAAATATTAAAGTTGATAAAATTGTTAGACCATATGAAAATATTAAATCATTTAAAGACCAATGATTTTTTAATTTATTAATTCTATTACCTTTAATAAATATTTTTTTAATTGAGTTATTATTTTCTTTTTTTAAAATTTTTATTGATTTAATAATATCATTAGGGTCTACTTCTAAATCTGCATGAGAATAAATAATAAATTTTTTTTTCGTTTTAAATAAGCCTTTTTTTAAACCATAGCCAAAACCGATATTTTTTTGGATTTTTAAAGTTTTAATATTTTTAAATTTTCTTTTTAATATTTTAAATATTTCATCAGTAGTGTCTGAAGAACCATTATTAACTAAAATTAATTCGTTACTTTTAACTCTCAAAAATTTTTTATATTTTTTAACTAAAAAAGGTAAATTTTTTGCCTCGTTATAGCACGGTATTACTAAAGAAAAACTCATATCGAAAAATTATTATTTCTTAAAATAAACATTGTTTTTATAAATTTAACAAAATTCTTATTTATTAAGTATTCTAACTCTTGTCAAAATATAACATTTACTTATTGAAATTATATAGCAATAAAATGAAAATAAATTGAGTTTCAATTATGTTTTTTTTAATGAAGTGAAATAAGTTAATAAATTAAAATTTAAATACAGAGGTAGTATTAATAAATATAATTATTATAGACACTATTTAAATAATAGTTACTATTTTAGAAAAATATGTATTTTACGAAAAAATTATCAAATTTTTACAATTCTAAACCATCAGAGTCATTTACAACTTCGATTGTAATATTATTAAGTGGGTTTTTTATTTTAAGTTCCTCAAGTTTGTTCATAGGAAATTTTGATAATATATATTTACTCTACGCCTTAATAACTTGGCTTTGGCTTAGATTAAATGAGGAAATTTTTAATTTTCTTTTAAAAAAAAAAATAAATAAAACTCTTTCATTTTCAATCAGTTGGATAATTCCTCTAATCATAATATGCATATTAGGTGTTTTTCATTTTAAATTACCTATTTTTATTCTAGCAATAATTGCTTTGATTGATCTTTTATTTTTTACATTTTTTAATAAAAAATCATTTTCCAAATTAAATTGGGGAAAATTATTTTGTATATTTGTATCTGGTCTTATAATTATTTTTTTTATCGCCATTAACTCAGACCATTTAGCTTGGATAAATGAACTAATTTATATGGGTAGTGTTAAGGGAGATACTTTGCGAGATGCTGCTGTTTTAAATTCTTGGATGCATTACTCAACTATAAGCCATGGCATACATGGGTTACTTTTTGAGCCCTACCATTCTCTTTATGTATATTTTTTTGATCCGTTTATTGATAACCCAACTAATGTATTTCAAGTATTTAGTATATTTGCCAACATAATTATCCCAGCAATATTTGTATATGGGTGTTCAAAAATTATAATTAATATTAGTTCAAATTTTATTATTAAAAATTGGTTTATTTTTCTTTTATTTTTTTCTCTTTCTTTTGCTCAGCTAAATTATGTAATGCATCAAAGGTCATTTTTAATGGCATCATTACTTTTTATTGGCATTATTCCTTTAGTTTTTAACATTATTAAAAATCCAAAAAATTCACATGTAGAAGTTATTTTAGTGTGCTTGCTTGTTCCATTAATAATTTATGCAAGAGCCTTCCATGGATTATTTATATTAGGTATATTATGTTATTTTTTACTAATTAAAAAAATTCCTTATAAATTTATTATATTATCTTCAATAATATTATCAGTGTTGTTTGTTTTATCATATTATGGACAAACTCAGAGATCATATGATTCAATTATTGGTTATGGTTATTTATATGAATTTTTTTTAAGATCAAATGGGAGTTTTCTTGACAATTTTTTTATTCCAATAATTATATTTATTTTAATTTTTCTTTTCAAAAAAAGTGGACTAAAATTTAAATACAGTAATCAAACAAATAAAGATATATTTTTATATTTTATGATTGTTATCTGTTTGATTAGTTTTTTTTTAATATTGAGATCAGATGGATTTAGTGACACGTGGTATCAATTAGCACCAATTTACTGGTTCACATTTTTCTTTTTACTGACACCAAATTTTAATCAAACTTTTTTTTATACATCTAAACAAAAAAAAATTTTTAAAATATTTAATATAAAACCGTTATTAATTTTTATATTATTTATTGCTTCAATTAGTTTTATACAAGAAAATTTTTATAAAATTGTTAACTACCAAAGTTTTTTAATGCAAACCATAAAAGAATTTAGAGTAATGAATAATCAATGGAATGGTAATGATATAAGAAGTGAAATTTTCATTAAAGATATAGATTTATCTGAATGTGAAAAAGAAAAATTTACATCAATTTGTTCGTTAAAGAAAAAAATATTTGGAAGTCAAAATTTCAAAGAACAATCTTCTAAATTGTTTTTAAAAAAGATGATTAAACAAGCAACTAGATTATCTGATGGACTAAATGGAAATACAGCCGTATATATAAATCCCTCTCATGAATATTGGGAGTATGAAAAAAATTATGGTTTAAAAGGTAAGTTTAGTTATTATTTTATGGCGACTGCTAAATTGCCAATTATTTTTGGTGCTCATCCAGATAATACACAAAATAATCAAGTCAGTGTAGCTCACAGTAAAGATGGTACATTAAAAGATTTAAATGAAATTGGTGATAATAAAGATATATGTGTTGCGGCTAAAATTGTCAAAATTGATAATATCATAGTCTTAAAGGAAAAGAATTTGACAGAAATATTACAATGTAAGTAGATGTGTAAATATTTCCATAGCTTTTGCTTAACTTACACCTACTAGAAAAATTAATTGTCTAAAATTTTTTTTTTAGCTTTATCAAATTCTTCTTGAGTCAAAATACCATCCTTTAGAAGCTTATTCAATTTTTCAATCTCATCACTTATTTTTGGTTCATCAATAAGAGAATTAATATTTTCTTCTTTTTCTTGATTTTCTTTATTTGTATTTTTAGCATTCATACCTTTCATGATGGCATTACCACCCAAATAAAGGACAAATACTAAAATAGGAATTACTAAAC
>MDSZ01030974.1_pt1 | contig 12819 bp, 1 predicted proteins | sample 811201 | NCBI WGS metagenome assembly MDSZ01 (sample SAMN05326647, study PRJNA326480) | marine metagenome | isolation source: seawater | place: Indian Ocean: North | collected 2010
CTGTTCCACCATTAGAAATATTGAATTCAAGTGCTCCTCCACCATGTGCTGGAGATGTTCCAACAAATACTGTAAATTTATCATTATCTACTTTAGTGATAGCAGTGGAGACTCCTGATATGTAATCAGTTCTTCTTGGGTATGCATGTAAAGTTTGGAAACTGTCTTGAGCACAAGAGAATGTTAAAGATCCATCTTCAATTGTTACCAAGTCATTAGTAGATAATCCATGACTTGCTGCAGTGACTGATAGGATGCCAGTTTGTGGATTATAAGTTGTTCCGGATTCTGGTTGAATCGGAGGACTTCCTGCTTTAACAATTCCTGCTGTGGCACTGATAAACCTATGTGTATTAAACCCAACAGGTGATCCAGTTATTACTGCAGTAGTTCCTGAATGTCCAGATTCTGTAACTGCAACTGAAACAGAAACTATTCCATTGTAACCAGAACCAAAACTCAAATCAGGGAAAAATTGTGTTACCGTTCCACTTCCAACATAACTATGAGTAATTGAACTGGTTCCAACATTTACCTGGAAAGTTTGTGCAGAAGAAACACCAACGAGTTGATAGTTTCTTGGTCCATTTTCTGGATATATGGTTGTGGTGATTCCAGATCCTCCCGGACAAGTAAACTCTAAACCAACTAATCTTATCTCATCTTTATCTTGATCACCAAATACTAGACCATGATCTGAATTTGTGGTTACTGATAAAATACCTGTTATCTTATCATATGTTGCCGTTGTAATTCCAAAAGATGATCCTGTAGTGGCTACACCAACAACATCAGTTATAACACCTCCCACAACAACAGGACGGAGATTTGCTCCTATCAAAGGTGCATAACCCAAACCTGCTGTTGATCCGATAGTAATTGGCAAACCACCTCTAGGAATTTGATTTACGTTTACATCAGATTCACTAATAAAATCTTGTTCAACATCATTTACATACATCCCAGTAAATTTAACAGTTGATACACCTGCGTTCAAATCTTCGATAATTTGATAATTTTGCTGAGGATTGTTATCGGTTTCCGGTGTCTGGAATATTCCATTAATGAATAATACACCTTGTCCTCCACTAGTTCCTATACCGGCAGTGTTCGCACCACCAACTGTTAAAGTAAATTCTGATGTTATTCCTGTAAATTGTTCTGAAATATCATCATATATGAAGTTAGATTCATAATTATTTCTAAAATATACCCTACCATTAAATATAGATCTTGGAAAAGGTAATCCATTAACATCTTCCCTTTGAGGATTTCCTCTAGGAGCTTCAACAAAGTTGAGTTTACTATCAACTATATTGTAGTTACCTTTATAGAGTTCGACAGTGGAACCATCCGTATGAGAAGTTGATGCACTTCCCATAGATTTTCTTTGAACAGTTACCAAACTAAAGGTTCCTATTCCAGGAGTAATTGGTCCAGTAAATGATGTTCCTATGCCAACATTAACGACTCTCATGTATTCATCATCAATCTTGAGTATATTGATGACACTGATTGAAGATATTCCACTCAAAGCAAAGGTGGTTTGATCTGTTGTTATTCCAGTACTAGAATTATTTTTTAGTTGATGTGTAATATTAGTATTAGCTATTGGGGTTTGAACAATACCGTCAATCGCAAGAAGAGATTTTTCATTTGATTTTGCCATTTCTAAAGTATGTGCGTTCCCTTCACCAAATGAAGTTACAGTAATTCCAATTCCCGATGCTGCATTTGATTTAGTTGTTGCTATACCAAATTCGTTATCATCGTGTCTTATTGCAAAAACTCTAGATGGTAATATATCAACTGTAGATCCATCTGTAGTATATTGCATTGGTGTAGAACCTACACCAACAAAAGATGATTTAGGAGTATAGATCAATTCTTCTCCAGTTCTAAAGAAATGATCCTTTATACTAAAGGAACTATAGGCAATTCCAGTATCCACTACAGAAGTAGTGATTGCAACCGAAGGATTAAAAGATTTTTTAAATATATCTACACCTTTATGTTTTAAATCAAATTGCTTTCTATTGATTCTGTTTCCATTAATAGAATTGTATAATCTAAAGTCTGCAATCTCTGTTGTTGCTCCATATATTAATTTATTGGGTTCATTAATTGTATCTAAACCTTTATATAGAATTTGATTAAATGTCTTTATAGTTACAATACCAACGACATCCTCTGGATGAAAGTTCACAACAAAATTATTAGATGTATACGTCGCACCAAAAGTTCCTAATCCTATTATTGAATCAGAACTATTGGATAAAAATTGTGATTGTTGTAAATATGCATTGGTTCCATCATGAATTGCTGTTAATTGATGTAAAGCTTTCGATGAACCAATACTTACCTCAACACTACATTTAATAGCATCAAAAGTAAAAGGATCACCAGAGAATATGGATGTTGTTCCTACTCCAACTTTATGTAATGCCACATATTTTGCAGTTTTTTCAAAACCAGATAGTTGACCATCAGTCAAATATCTATATTCACCATTTCCTAAAGAAGTAGTTCCAAAACCAACAACTTTAGAATTTAATTTTATAGAATCACTGGTATCATTTTCATATGAAAATACTAATTGATTATTGCTAATAGAAGCAGTTGAAATACCAATTCTGTTGTTTAAAGAATCTCCAGTATCAACAAAATATTCCGAAATGTAGGTGTCTTGTCCATCATGAGTTACATATGTTTCTACAAAGTTAATTTGTTTAGTCGATTCATTTATAACTCTTGTTGAAACTAATAATGACTCTATCTCATCAATATCTTTAGAAAATACTGTGGTGGTTATTCCGGAGGAAGCAAAATTACTTGATGATGTTAAATCTATGAATCCTATAGAACTAGTTTCTATTCCACTATTGTTAGTAGTAAACTCTGTCTTAATTATTTTTAAATCATAATCAATATTATTTGGATCATTAGGAATAAATCTTAAGTAGGTAATTTTATCTTCATTATTTGTTTCTATAGAATAACTTCCAAAAGTATCTTCAGCATAAGTTGTAAATCCTATTCCAGAATTAACAAGTTCAGATTTATTGAATAATGTATGATCTACACCATTAGATAAAAGCACAAATTCTGATAATTGTAATTGATTTTCATCTCCAGCACTTTCTATTCTAATTAAATATGTGTCAAATTTCTCTATGGTGCTAATTGTATCAATATTTAAAAATCTATCAGGAGATGATTCTAAGTTAGAAAATTGTTTGTTTATATTATCGATGGTGAGAACATTATTTGTTCTACAATCAACAAAGTCAATGAATCTTGTTTTATTAAATTGAACAAAATTTGATACTTCATCAGAAAATTCATCATCTCTGGCCAAATCTATTCCTCTAAGAATATCAACTCTAGACTTATCAAAAGTATCACTAATTGAAAAAGATAACTCGGTGGATCCTATACTAGTAGAAACTTTTGATGGTATTTGGGTGTCAGCAAAATTTTTCAAACCCGATGTATGCACTAATCTCCCGACAGGTGATTTTATTTCTTTCCAGGTTTGATTACTCTTAACTGAATATGATAAATTTTGATGATAGTCATTATCAGGAATAACTTGATGATCTAAATTTAATTTTCCAATGGAGTTTTCCCAACCAATGTTTGTTTTATATGAAAAATCTACATCAAAAGTTCCCTTGTTTTCAATTATTTTAGTAATTTTTCCTATTGTAGATGATGCCTCTCCCGAAACAATATCTCCTACTTTTAGACGTTCACTATCACCACCAAAAATAACAACTTCACCGGCAGATGATCTGACAACTCTTAAATCTTTACTTACATCATTAACTTTTAGTTTTTCTTGTTCTGTAAATTTGGCAGAAATCAAATCAACATTAAATGATGGATATTGATTTTTTGGTATCAATCTACCAAGACCCTGTGATGCAGTAACTGCTATTCCAGTATTAGTTGTTAAACCAACAACATCAAATTTGATAGTATATGGATCAGTATCAACAACAGAAACTACTTTTAAAAATTCATATCCATAGTCCTCAGAATTATGCCCCGTTCCATCAACACTAGATTTTTGAATTCCTTCAATATAAACTTCATCACCAAGTACAAATGGAGGTTTTAAAAATCCATTAATTGGAGTAATTAAAGCACAAGTAAAAGCAGTTCCTACAGAAGATTGAATTGTATCAATACTAAAACCATTAGTATTAAAAATAGATTTTACTTCAATACCATCCTCTGGAAGTCCTCTAGGTTCTTCTAAAATTTCTACATTAGTTATAGAGGACTCTCCCATAATGGGTTTTAAAAATCCAGTATTTAATTTTTCTCTAGTCGTTTTATCAATGATAACTAAACCGGGTTCGGAGAAGTAAGATATTCCTGGATTATCTACAGAAATTGAATTAATTGTAGAAGAATTTTCTATCTCTAATATAGATGGAAGTAAAGCTGTGGGTTTTAAAGTCTTATCAGTATAATATTGAAATTCATCAGTTATAATATCAATACCATTAATATTTCCTACTGTATCCGATAATGTAGTAATTACTGCATCTGTTGCAATCGTAGAAGATGATCCAACAAAAGATGGGAATTTTTTATATCCAGATCCAGGAGAAATAACGTTTACAGAATTTATTTTTCCAAGAACATTTTTTGATGTAGTAGAATATTTAATATTCTTACAATCTTGAGGAAGATATGAATATCTTTCTGGATCATTTTCCAAATAAATGTCAAAAGTAGTTACACCAACTCCTGCAGAAACTTTAAAGTTTCGATTATACTCACTATTAACAAATGTAATATTGGAATAATTTTTTACATCTGTATCAGAAGTGCTAATGTATCCAGATTTTTCAACATTATAAGCAAGTAAAACTGGTGTATTATTATCAGAATAGACTGTTAATGATGCACCCACTGTTCCACTAGTTCCAGAACTTAAAATGCTAAATGTCGTTGTATTTCCAGTTGAAACAAATTCGTTCTTATAATCATTATTGTGATATATCTTAAATTCATATCCAGTTAAAGATGAATCAGATAAGTCAAATGTTAGATTATTATTTTTTACAACCGTTATTTCCGGATTAATTAGAGATATTTTGTGTGATGAACCACCAGTTCCATTAATTTTTACAATTTTTGGGTTAGATGAAATTACATCAGTGTATGTTTCCCCAAGTTTGATGGTATCATCATCCAATCTAAAAATAAAATATCCTCCAGTATGTAAACCAGGGGCAACCTGAGATGAAGTGTAATTTACTTTATCTCCAGTTTTAAAATTGTGATTGGTTAATGTTATTTTATTATCACTAATATCAATATTAGATGAACTAAAAGTTCTAGGATTTATAAGAATATTTCTAGTTAATTCATCTATTTCAACATCTACAGATGATGCAGTGGTTCCAACACCAACAGACATATTTGGTGTGATATCTAAAGTTACTAGATCATCTTTTTTAAGATTATGAGACGTAGAAACAGAAACAGTTGTTCTTATTCTTTTTGCCGTTGCTGTTATTGGAGTAAATGTGGATTCAAAGAGATATGTATCATCATCTTCAGTGATTCCAGAACCACTAAAATCTCTAAAATAAACCTCATTAGAGTCTATTAGTGTTTTAAGACCAATTACATTTTTAGATTTATTAACAATATATACATTTCCATTTGAGAATTGCTGTACAGCACTATCTGGTTCAATAGAATATCTTATTAGTTTTCTATCAACAGGATTTGTTAATTTGACTATTTGATTGGTCTTGAATGGATGATTTTCCAAATATATTCCTTTTACAGGAATTTCTCTTGTTATTGAAGAATCTCCAAAAATAAATGATGTTGAGAATCCTGTTCCTGAAATTGTTCCTAGTCCTACAGATTCTGAAGCATTGAAATATACTTTGTCATTTTGCCTAGATTCAAAATATGATACCTTTTTATTGATTGAAAAACTATCATTTGCATAAGTAACAGTAGAACCTTCTGCATGAACTGTTCCTGCCAAACCTCTCTGAACTCTCAATATATTTGAATCACTAAAAGTGTTCAAAATAGTCAGTGTCTCATTACCAATGGCAATTGTAGATCCTATAGAAACATCATTGGGTATAAAAGATACATATATTTCTGTAGTAGCAGCTCCTGCAGAAATAGTTGAAATACATCTAGATTTAGAATTTTCTCTAACTTTAATGGTAGAGTAATTTTCTAAATTTTTAAGAGAATCTGTAGATATTCCACTTAATGCAACATAATCATTATTTTCAAACTTGTGTCCTGTTGCAAGTTTTACATTAATGTTATTACCGTTCCACTCCAAAACAGCATTTTCATATATTTCCTTTTCTGTCAATAAACTGGTTATGTCTTTACCAATAACCGAATCAACTTTGACGTTTAATCCACTACCTTCAGTTTCTGTATTATCGAATTTTAAAATATCACCAATCTTAAAGTTATTTCCTGCACCCACTATGGAAATTTCTTCTATATTTCCAGATGATATTTTATCTACATTTATTTTTTGATCTTTCTTAATTTTTACAAAATAATTGTCAGCATATTCTTCCGACACATTATACGGAAAAGTATTTCTTTGTAAATTTGAATTATTAAAATCATATGATTGATTGAAATTAAACTGGAAATTTTCTTTTATTTTCTTAGATCTATAAGTATTTCCAACAAAAAACGGAAATAGTGGTTTTTGAGTTTGTTGATCAACTACAGCATGATATGCATATACACCATTTGGGAAATCTTTATTTTTTTCATATCTTCCATTATGTTCATCTAAATCACCTGTCCCAGTATAACTATAATCTTCAACAAAATATCCTAGAGCAAAATCATTTTCAGATGGTCTATTTTTTACAAATGATAAATTCTTTTCATATCCAGAAACTAATCTAGATGCAGTTGTAAATGTATTTGGATCGGTAGAACCATATGGACCATAAATTGGATTTCCATCATAAGCCCATCCAATTATACCAGATATTGATGATGAAGTTTCTGACAACAAATCTACATCATAACCACAAACAGAATATTTCAAATTACCTTCATCACCGTCAATTAAAAGTTTATTCGATTCAAAAATTTCATTAGTTACAATGGTTAAATGTCTTACATTAGAATCGAAGACTTGATTAATTCCTGAGGAAACCACAGAAACACTTGTATCTGCTGAAGAATATCCTATACCGGATTTTATTACTTTTACACTATCTAATTTATTATTTTTTATTATTGCTCTAAGAACAGCTCCAGTTCCAGATTTGGAAGTATCGGTAATAATTAAATCAGGAACAGAATAATATTCTTCCCCACCATATTCAACATTAATGGAATTTATTCTACCATTAATAACAATAGGAGTTACTCTGGCACCCTTTCCATTTTGAACTTTTACTGTTGGTTTTTTGTGATAATTGATAATTGAAGATCCATATCCAACTCCTGCTTCATATAATTGAATATCTGTTATAGATCCTTTTACGATAGGAGTTAACGTAATAGATTGTGTGCTAGTTGTTCCTAATCCAACAGTAGTAAATCTAAAATCTACTTTAATTTCTGGATAACTAAATTGTTGATATCCATCTCCAGAGGAATTAAGTTTTACATAATTTTTTCTTTCAAAATTACTAGTTATTGTTCCTCCAATACCAGCATCACATAATTTAAATTTATTGTCATCTACTTTGAGAATTTGATATTGAATATTTGTAGATAAACCGGAAATAATTGATCCTTGATCATTAGGAATTGAATATTTTACCAATTCTCCACTTGAAAATCCGTGATTTTCAAATTCAATTAGATTATATGCCGTTGATACACCAGAAGGAGATACAATTAATTTTTTATTTGTATAATTATTACCTCCATTTACAACAACTAAATCTTTAAGAACATTTAAAGGTCCTACTTTTATTTTTTGTACTCCTGATCCAACGTTTCCGGTAAAATCAATTGTATTAATTCCAGCTCTGTAATCATCAACATTTTCATGCAATTTTACAGAAATCTGATTAGTTACATCAACAACGTATGTTGATTTGTTTATTAATGAATCTCTTCCACTACTCCTTACAGAAACTATTCCAACTAAAGCACCGAAGTTAGAATCATATATTACTTCTTGTCCACTAACAAGTCCATGATTTTCATCAAATACAATTTGATTTGTTATTGTATTAATTCCTCCACCGGAAGTTTGTGGTCTAGCGTCAAATTTTATTTCTCTAAAAGTATTTGATATTAATGATTTGATAACACATCCATCACCATTGCCTCCAGTAACACCTATGGATATAACTTTATCGATATTTAAGTTATATGTATCAAAATCTACGATGATGTCCTTTATGGACCCACTAACGACTGGTTGAAGGAGAGCACCCGATCCGTTATCTGAAGATATAATTAATTTTGGTGGATTAATAACATCAAAATTTTCTCCACCATTCAAAACATCGATTTTACTTAAAGGTCCATAATATACCTTATCACTAGATTTATAATTTGTTATTTCAACACCATTTATTAATAAACCAACTCCTCCGGGAACTGTTTCATCTTTTTTACCATCAACTAATTGTTGATTGATAGTAAATTTCTTTAATAATTTTTGTGGACCAACAATACTAGATTTCTGAGATTCTAATGTAAATGTGTGAGTACCAATACCTGATATAGGTAAATAATTTTCAGTTCCTATTAAAAAATTTGATCCATATAATTTAATTTCATCTCCATCATCCTTTGGAAAAACTTCTACAAAATATAAACCCGTCTCCAATCCAACTAAAGAAGAAGTGGTGGGTTGATATAAAACTTTTTCACCTGTTCTAAAAGGTGATTTTCCTCCATCTGCTTCTAATTTTATTGCATCAAATTTCTGAGTGTCTGCATTAAAGGAAGTTAAAAATCCACCACCAGTAGTGTCAAGATCTAATGTTATTTTTTTAATTTTAACATTAATATCTTCTGAAAAAGGAAATCCCGATTTTCCATTTCTAGTTGCAGCAGATGGTAAAGAATTAGATGCTACATAGGCAAATTCCTTATCAAAATAAACATTTTGAACATCGGATATTAAACTGTTATTTCCATATTTAAATGATACATTGCTTTGTGGACTAATATTAGATTTGTTAAGAATTTTTCTTAAATTAAAATCTGTGGAAACACCTAATTTTGATTGTGAAAATCCACCATCTAAAGTTACACTAGTTCTTCCCTGTATTTCTTGATCAACATCAATTGATATGAAAGGGTTATTATTTTCATCGGGAAATACTACCTTACCAGTGTCTCTTTCAACAACTTCAACAAAATCACCTAGTTTTAAACTTGATTTATCAATAGGAGAAAACAATTCTATTGTATTAGTTTCATAATTGTCAATAAAATATGATGAATTAGTATTATAAATCCAAGAGTTTGCCAGTACTTGCTTATTAGACTTATTTTGTATAGGATTTAATACTTTATCTCCAATATTTTTTACACTAATTGGGTCACTTTCATTTACAGTTACATTTCCATCTTGAACAAACTGACTTAAAGTGGTAAAAAATACTAATTCTACTTTTTTATTGACATCTCCATTTTCATATCCAAAATAAATTTGATCTAGATATGCCAAATCTCCTTGAGAAATTGCTTTATTAATTCCGGTGCAATTTAAAAATTGATTAACAGTTTTGTCAGTATAACTTACTGTGTTAGAACCAACTTTAAAAGTTCCTGTAGCACCAAATCCAATTGTAGAATCTACATTTACTATTGATCCATTAGGTGTAACATCCTCTGTACACCTTGAATTTGGAGTTGGTAAAAATCTTCCCTGAATATCAGAATCTTCATCATATCCAACAAAAAGAAAAACTTTATAAAAAATTTCATCATCAATTTTAAAAGGAGATATCTCTGATATTGATGCACTAATGCTTGAATTTGCTTTAAATAAACCTTGACCCTTAAGAAGAATTGGTTCTCCGGAAATTGCCTTTGCTACAGCAACTTCTCTCCTCCTATATTCTGCAGACGATGGTTTAATTAATTTTTCTTCTAAATTGATTATTGATGGTTCTTCACCATATAAAATTTCAAATAAAATTCTAAAAGACTCATCTGTTCCTTTACTTTGATAGAAAGACTTTATTTCTCTAAGAAAATTTCCAACATTCAAAGTTGATACAAAGTCATTATTCTCCAAACCAGGAGAAAATGTTGTTTTAAATTTTTTATAAAATTCCTTTAAAAATAATGAACTAAGATTTTGTACACTTGTGCCATTTTTGTGAGATGCAGCAGATGATGTAGAAAATACAAATTCTTCATCATTTAAATCTGCATGATAATTTGTAATACCTGAGAATCCACGAATACATCCAACAAAAGATCTTTCAGTTTTACTAGTATAAGTTATAATTTCATCATCAATTTTTAATAATCCATATTGATCTGGAAATCCTTTGGTGCTGGATACATTAATTGTAGAATCACTAGACGTTACATTTGCAGAAGTAATTGTATTATCAACTACTACTTCTGGAGTTAAATTGCTTAAATCTAAATATTGATCTAAATTAGTGGACAGATCAATTGGTCCACTTTGATACTCTTGTGAAATATAATATTGTTTCAGAAAGTCTACTGTTTTAGGACTCTCATCTAATATAAAATTGGGAAGTTGACTTGATACAATATCTTGTACCTTTATTCGTGTTTCAATTCCTGACTGTATCATATTAGTTTCTTACTATGCTTCCGTTTAAATAACTTGAGGTAAATGCATCTTCAATAAATTTCACTCCAGATATCTCATCTCCAGAAGAAATTAAATCTCTCAACATATTTATTCTACTTTTTGAAACGTCAAGAGATAAGTATAAATCTTTCAAACCGACAACATCATTAGATTCTGGAACAGCTTCAATTTCAATAATATTGTCTGGTTTTACCGTGGAAGTAATATTAACAGTATCAACTATTATTTCACCTTTAATATAATCAATTCTACCGGCAGAAGATTTTACAATTTTTTTATTTCCTTCTTCTGTCAGTTTAACAATTTGAAGTACTCCTGTTTTACTATCAGCATTTGGAACATCAGTAAAATACACGGTAGAAGATTCTCCAAAGACATTAAATCCAGTGGACTTTATATTGAAACCCTCTTTTTTGAGATGAAACTGATTTCCAAAACACAATTCATATTGTGCTAACTTATTGATAGATGCTTTTAAATCTCTTCTAATTTTAATTTTGGTTATATTAGACGTAATTGCATTTTTATCGACTTCATCGATTATGTTTTGCAATTTACTATATCTAAATCTTCCACCAAATTTATTAATACCTGTTGTTTTGGAATATTCAGTAAGTTGATTTAAAACTTCTGACTGTAATGCAGAAACTGTAGAAATAAATGATTCGTTATAATATACACTACTGTCAATTTCAATATAAAGTATTTTAAGATCTATTATTCTTTGATTAATACCAGAAACTGAATACTGTCTTAGTTTGGATAATATTTGTTTTTTATCAAAATCACTTACAAATGTTCCACCACGAGGTTTTATACTGATAATAACATTTCCAAATTCTGGAGGATCTAATTCTTCTCCTCCAACAATTGACATAGACTCTGCATCTGGATATATTCTTTTAATAATTGCCTCATAATCTCTTGGAGTAACGGCACGATTTTGTGCAGAATACGTGATAGGAGCAAAATATCTAACAGAATCAATACTTTCAATATCATTACCATTCTGAGATTTTCTAATTGGATTATAAACTCCATCACTTATTTTTTCACCTTTTATATCATCCACAGATACAGGTGCTATGGGCACATTGTCTTGCCTTTTGATCGAACCGGCATATTCAAATCTTTGAACTCCGTTACCATCTCTTCCATCAGTAACCAGATATTCAACAGTAATATATTTTCCATCCTCACCTGGAGCATCTCCAAGTTTTTTACCAAAAATCCCATCACCAAATCTTATTTCATATTTTTCATCTTGTATTTCTCTAATAAAATAAATTCTGGAATCTTTTGTGACATTTAATATATTATCTACCGGAACATATTTAAATCCCTTCTCAGTTCCAGAGTCACTAATATAAACTGATATGGTGGTTGTATCTATATTTGAATTATTTAAAATAAATTTTTGATCTAAAGATCCATCATATATAAAGTTTTTCTTTAAGAGTGTTCCTTGATAAATTGAAATGTTATCAAAGTACGCAACTTTACCAATACCATTTTCTATTTCTATTTTTCCCTTTATATCTTCTATGGTAGAAAAAACAAATGATGTATCGTTATTATTACCTGTTGAAAAGATACCACCACTTAATGTGGCAGTATCAATATTAAGATCATTTGTATTGTCGGTTAAAACTGCTCTAAGAGAGACTGTTGTCTTTGATGCAGTCCTCGATCTTGGAACATAACCAATATTTCCGGCAAGAGAAACAACATTTTGTCTGACTGTTGCCGAATCCAAGAAGGATTCATTCACAATCATATTAGAATTAAATGCCGTTATGTAGGTATTATATGCTAATGTATCAATTAATGCAGAAAAATTAGACCCTTCAAAGTCAAAATCTGTAAAATCAGAATTTGCACGAAGATAATCCTTGATGGATGTCTTAATTTGATCGAAATCTAGGTTGGTAAACTTAGTAAAAGGCATTTTATTATCTCGTTGCCTCTAATATGAATGAATATTCTTGTGTTGGAAACTCTTGTCCGATGATATCAAA
>MDSZ01107169.1_pt1 | contig 12817 bp, 9 predicted proteins | sample 811201 | NCBI WGS metagenome assembly MDSZ01 (sample SAMN05326647, study PRJNA326480) | marine metagenome | isolation source: seawater | place: Indian Ocean: North | collected 2010
CTGTGCAAATGGTCCTTGTCGCTGGAGCACGACCCAACTTCATGAAGGTCGCCCCGATTCTCTGGGCGGCGGAAGAGCGTGGCGTCTCTGTGACACTCGTGCACAGCGGGCAGCACTACGACCGGAACATGAGCGACGTGTTCTTCGACGACCTCGGGATGCGACCGCCCGACATCAATTTGGGCGTCGGCTCCGGTACGCAGGCGTATCAAACTGCCATGGTGATGATCGAGTTTGAGAAGGTCTTCGCCGAGGCTGACGTTGACGTGGTCACCGTCGTTGGCGACGTGAACAGCACCGTCGCGTGTTCGCTCGTTGCCGCCAAGCTCGGGATCAGAGTCGCCCACGTTGAAGCAGGACTACGTAGCCGCGATTGGAGCATGCCCGAGGAAGTCAACCGTGTCGTCACCGACCGCTTGAGCGATTTCCTTTTCGCTCCATCCCCGGACGGTGTCGACAATCTTCGTGCGGAGGGCTACCGCGACGACCAGATCCACCTCGTTGGCAATGTCATGGTCGACACCCTGCTCGCCAACCTAGAACGCGCTCAGGCCGGTTCGACCCTCGAGTCGCTTGGCCTCGAACCTGGGGGCTACGGACTCGTCACGATGCACCGACCGTCGAACGTCGACGATCACACCGTGTTCGCTGGTCTCATCAATGCGCTGAATCGTGTCGCCGAGCGGATCCCACTCGTCCTGCCCACTCACCCTCGAACGCGTCCTCGACTTCAGGCCGCGGACCTTCACGGCGCCATCCGGCTCATCGACCCGGCTGGCTATCTCGACTTCATCGCGTTGCAGGCCGGAGCCCGGGTGGCTCTGACCGACAGCGGCGGGGTTCAGGAAGAGACGACGATGCTTGGCGTGCCGTGCTTGACCATGCGAGAGAACACCGAGCGGCCGATTACCGTTTCCGAGGGCACGAATCAGGTAGTGGGCACCGACCCGGACACAATCGTCGAAGCGTTGGACCACGTCTTGGAGTCCGCGCTTGAGCCTCGTCGTCCAGAACTCTGGGATGGTCGGGCGGCAGAGCGGATAGTTGATGTCCTTCTTGCTCGCCCGCTCGCTAAGCGCCAGCGGCCGACGGATCTCGCAAGCGATGAGGCCTCCCGTTAGGCGATCGCCCCGTCGCAATCCCGAGATCGGGAGCGGCTCCTCGCAATCTCCAAGGTGCACCCCGACCGTGAGTTCGTTGGGCCGGACGCCGTCCTCTCACCCGCAGCGCTGAGCAATCCGGCAGAGATCCTGTCGGATCTCACCGTCGTCGGCCACGATACTCGGACGCTTGGTCGCCTCGCCGATGACCACGTCGGCGTGGTCTTCTCGACTGCGGTGATGGAACGCACCCATGAGATCGACCAGTACCTCGAAGAGGTGCGGATGGCTGTGTGGTCGCATTGATTCTTGGAGGTGCCGTCCTGGTCCTCCCGCCTCGGGCACCACCACCGCCATGCGAAGCCCGACTGCCCGGTTCCTCGGTACAGCCATCTATCCGCAACTCGGGAGAAGCCACCGAGATGGGCGTTCCCGGGAAGGCGTGAGCCGCATCGATGACCGGGGCGACTTGTCCCGGCTCAGGTGGAGTTGAACCCGTGAGCTTTGTGAAACCTAAAATCCCACCATCGAGGAATGGAATCATGAGGTTGTTGACAACGACTCCCTTGAGTTGGGCGCCGAGCTGCTCAAGGGGAATCTCTTCGAAGCGAGGGACGCCTCCCGCGCCTCGCCCCACGCAGCTGAGAATCGAGGTTCCTACTCGGCGGCGAGGGCCCGCTCGGCCCGCTCCAACAACACCTGCCCGTACCCAGACTTCAGCAGTGGTGTGGCGAGATCCCGCAGCTGTGTAGCGGAGATAAACCCCATCTCAAAGGCCACGTCTTCGGGAGACCCGATCTTCAGTCGCTGTCGCGTTTCGAGAACGCGAACGAACTCGCCAGCTTCGACAAGCGACGCAAAGGTCCCGGTGTCGAGCCACGCAAGTCCGCGACCCATCGGGACCACGCGGAGCTCGCCGCGGTCAAGGTAGGCCTGGTTGACCGCAGTGATCTCAAGCTCTCCTCGCTCCGATGGGGCGATCGAGTTGGCGATCTCGACCACGTCATGGTCATAGAAGTAGAGGCCGGTGACCGCCCAGGAGCTCTTGGGCTGCGCCGGCTTTTCCTCGATCGATATGGCGCGTCCGGAGTCGTCGAGTGCGACGACTCCGTAGCGCTCCGGGTTGCGGACTTCCTTAGCGAACACGTGAGCTCCGCGCTCGTGAGCGGCGGCTTTGGTCAGCTGCTCGTGGAGCCCACCTCCATAGAACAGGTTGTCGCCAAGGATGAGTGCACATCGCTCGCCGTCGATGAAGTTCTCCCCGATGATGAATGCCTCGGCGATGCCGTTGGGCTCTGCCTGAGCGGCATAGCTCAGCGTGATGCCCCACTGACTGCCGTCACCCAGGAGACGTTCGAAGGCAGGTCGGTCGATGGGTGTGGTGACGATCAGGATCTCCGTGATCCCCGCCAGCATCAGTACTGAAAGCGGGTAGTAAATCATCGGCTTGTCGTAGACCGGCAGCAACTGCTTCGATGCCGCCATGGTGAGGGGGTGGAGTCGGCTTCCGGTGCCGCCGGCGAGGATGATGCCTCTGGTCATGAGTGGTTCCTAGAGGGGACGGAGGACCGCGCGGCGTCGATGACGGCAGGAAGTGAGTCCTGCCAGCTCGGCAGCCTCACGTGGGTCGCCGACGCCAGAGCGGTCGAGTCGAGTCGGCTGTTGGCCGGGCGGGGTGCGGGGGTCGGGTTTTCCGCGGTCCCGATGGCCTCAACCGCTACGTCAAGTTCGGCCAGTTCGAACGTAGCGGTCGCAAGTTCGTGCCAGGTTGCTTGACTGGCACCTGCCATATGGTAGGTGCCGGTGGCATCAATGTCGACCAGGCGGAGAATGGCATCGGCGATGTCGTGGGCACTCGTCGGACAACCGATCTGATCGGCAACGACCCGGAGGTTGCCCCGTTCGGCACCAAGCCGGAGCATGGTCTTCACGAAGTTGTGGCCGTGGGCGGCGTAGACCCATGCGGTCCGCAGGATGAGGTGATCCGGGTTCGTTCGAGCGGCCTGCTCACCCTGCCACTTGCTCGTGCCGTACACGCCCAGCGGAGCGACGGGGTCGGATTCCATGTACCAACCGTCCTTACTGCCGTCGAAGACGTAGTCCGTGGAGAGGTGAATGAGTCGACGGCCCGTCTGCGCGGCCAAATGGGCGACGCCGTCGCAGTTGACGAGCATGGCAGCTGCTTCGTCGGTTTCCGAGGCGTCGACCGCGGTGTAGGCCGCGGTATTGACGATGACGGAGGGATTGAACCGTTCGATGGCTCGTCGCACAGCATCGGGATTGGTGATGTCGCATGTTGCGCGGTCGGCGACGGAGACGGTGAGGTGCTGAAAGCGCTGATCGCCGAGCAAGTCGGTGATCGAACGCCCGACCTGGCCGTTGCCGCCGGTTACGAGGACGCGGGTCATGACAGGCCGAGGCGGCTGCCAGCGTAGGTTCCGTCTTGGATCGGGCCCCACCATGACTCGTTGGCGAGATACCAGTCGACGGTGCGGGCGAGGCCTTCCTCGAAGGTCACGGTCGGCCGCCACCCTAGTTCGCCCTGGAGCTTCGATGAATCGACCGCGTACCGTAGGTCGTGTCCCCGCCGGTCGGTGACGAACTCGATGAGCTGCCGACGAGGTCCGGTACTCGGAATGCCGAGGCGATCGTCGACCAGGTCGCAGATCGCACGGACGACCTCAAGGTTTGTTCGCTCGGCGTTCCCGCCAACGAGATAGGTCTCGCCGATGGTCCCGGATGTTAAAACCGTTGTCAGCGCAGTGGCATGGTCCTCCACGAAGAGCCAGTCCCGGACGTTCTCACCTGTGCCATAGACCGGGAGTGTCTGACCCGCGATTGCCTTTAGTGTCACGAGAGGAATCAGCTTCTCGGGGAAGTGGAACGGCCCATAGTTGTTTGAACTGTTGGTGATGAGTACCGGGAGTCCGTACGTCTCTCCCCAGGCCCGGGACAGGTGATCCGCCGAGGCTTTCGAGGCGGAGTATGGCGAGCGCGGGGAGTACGGGGTCGACTCGGTGAACGGATCGTCGTCGGTCGTCAATGCGCCGAAGACCTCGTCGGTTGACACGTGGAGAAAACGGAAGTGGGCGCCACCGTCCGAGCGGGAGTTCATCAGTTCGCGCGCCGCCTGGAGAAGATGCATCGTGCCGACGATGTTGGTCTGAAGGAACTGTTCTGGCCCGTCAATCGAGCGATCGACATGACTCTCTGCCGCGAGATGCATGACTGCGTCCGGCTGATGGTCGACGAAGGCGGCTTGGACCGCAGCGCCGTTGCAGATGTCGATTTTGAGTTGCGTGTAGCGCTCGTTGCTCGCCACCGATTCGACGCTTTCTGAGGTTGCGGCGTAGGTCATCTTGTCGACGTTGACGACCTCATAGTTCGTGTTGTCGATCAGGTGGCGGACAACGGCAGAGCCGATGAATCCACAACCGCCGGTGACGAGCACGCGCATCAGTTCATCTCTTCGAGAACGGCGGCGAAGGAGGGTGCCGCAGCGTCCTTTTCGGAGAGCACCGCCCTAGCCGGTTCTATCGGCCAGGCGATGCCGAGTTCGGGGTCGTCGAAGCGGATGCTCCGTTCGGCGTCGGGGGCGTAGAAGTCGGTCACCTTGTAGGCCACAACCGTGTGGTCGGCGAGCGTGCAAAAGCCGTGAGCAAAACCGGCAGGAATCCACAACGCTTGACCATCGCCTTCGGAGAGTTCGACCGATGTGTGTCGACGGAAGGTGGGGGAGTCGGGCCTGATGTCGAGGGCAACATCGAAGATCGAGCCTCGGAGGACCCGTACGAGCTTGCCTTGTGCGTGGGGGTCGGCTTGGAGGTGGAGGCCACGGACCGTTCCGCGCGTCGCCGAAAAGGCCTCGTTGTCCTGGACGAACTCGTGATCTACGCCGAAGCCGGCCATCGTCCGCCGGCTGAATGTCTCTGAGAACGATCCTCGAGTGTCGTTGAAGGAACGGGCTCGCAGGTGCAGGACGCCTGGAAGGGGTTCGCTGAGCAGCTCCATGATGATCTCACCCTTCACGACTCGTGGTGCCACGTTTATCGTCACGAGTGTAGGAGAGCAGGGCTATCACCGGAAGGGCCAGACGAGCCTTCTCCTGTGGCCCGATGGCGGTGGTTGTTGGGCTCCAGACCGAGTGGGTCGGTGTAGAGTCTGCGGCTGTATTAGAGCGTCAGTCTCGAGGTGTACGACATGGCCAGGACCGCAACCGAGCGCGACGAACGTCTGCGAGCGCAGCTCGACTGGGTTCGGCTGATCGAGTCCTTCGATGAGGAATCCGCAGAACTCGCGCTTGGCAGTCGGCTTCGGGAGACGGCCCGTTCGGCCCGGCGTCGCCTTGAACTCCCGGCGCCGTGGCCTGGACAGCCCGAGGACATCAAACGGATGTGTCGGCGAGCGAGCGAGATCGTTCGCTTTGACCGGATCGCCGAGATGATGGCGCCGGGTGATCGAATTCTCGACGTTGGGTGTGGCCACGGCATTGTCGCAGGCTGCATCGCCAAGCGGGTCAAGCTGGGTGCCTACGTCGGCGTTGACTTGTCCGCTCCGAAAGCTGAGATGGCCGCGCAGATGGCGGCGGCGAACGATCTGTCGCATATCTTGCGTTTCGAACACGGCGATGCGGCGGACCTTCCCGAGGAACTCGTTCGTGCCCTTGCGCCTGACATCGTGCTCCTTCTTGAGGTCCTTGAGCACGTCAACGATCCCATCGCCGTTCTGCAGGCTGTCTCAGAGATCACGGAGACCGACCCGTTGATTATTTTCTCCGTACCGTTGAAGGGCCGGATCGAAGCGTGTTGGGGTCATCGGGCCGTCTTTGGGGTTGAGCGTGTTCTGCACCTTGTGGAGGGTGCGGGACTCGAGCTCGAACATATTGAGGAACTGCACAACACTTGGGCGCTTGTCGCCGTTTCGCGTAGCGGCGACCACCCACGTGCGAGTCGATTCGCCCGAGCGAGGTCGTTCGAGCCGACGCCTATTCCGCTCGTGGATAACGTTCCCGTCGAGGCGAGCATGGCTGCCGTCAGCAGGTCGACAATGCTCGAACGCCCGCGACGCCTGCATGTCGTTGGGGCTGAGGGGCAGATGGTGGAGTGCAGGTTTCCTGCCTCCGGCATGAACCTGGCGCGGATCGAGATCGCCTTTCAGAGCCCTGGCGACATAGAAGGTGTCGTGTTTGAGGGTCTCGACCGACGCGGCCGCGTCGTTGCCCGTTGGGCCAGCGGTTCGAACCGAGCGATGATTCGCGAGGCTACGGCGACATTCACGCTGCGACCGGGCTGGAAGACTCGGGGCATCGGGGAGGCTGCTTTGCTCCGCAAGGACGCGATCGAGACGCTTTCGGTCCAACTCTCATCGAAGACTGACTCGGCTATCGAAGCGACCATTGGTCGCGTCGGAGTGAGCCAGGCCGAGGAGCGGGATCGCCCAGCGTTCGTTGTCAACCGGTCCCAGGACCTTGGGGCGCCTGCGAAGCCGTACGCCGAGTCGGGCCGCCTGGTGGGCCACATCAAGCTAGGCGTCCGCCGCCTGATCGAACCCCGCGAGAACGAGCGACGTAGCGAGGTGGTGGCCCAAGGCATCGAGGTGCTCCGTCGGCGGTTGCGTCGCCGACGCTAGCCAACGTCGTCCGTCAACGTCGTTGAGTCTCGACCGCCTGCGCCGTCACTCGCCGGTCTCAGTTATTGACATCAGGAGGTCACCTCGATCGTGAGTTGATGAAAGACGAGGTTCGCTCCAGTTCCGAGGCGCCCACCTCCGACGACGCGATGGACATCTTCACTGGAGGAGAGGTCCCGCACAACGAGGCCGATATGTCCACACGGATCGCAGGGATCGAGCCAGATGGACGCTGACGGTTTGACCACGTGTGGCGTTGTTTCTGGCCTCGGCACACGCAACGCTTAATGCGTGGTAGTCGCCGAGCTGCCCACGGAAGCTGCCCGGATGGGTGTAGCCGATGGAGACCTAATGGCCTCAAGCGATGACGAACTTACCTCAGCGCTTGCGGAGAGCGCCGAGCACCACCACCGCGAGATCGAACAGCTGAAGGCTCAGTACGAAGCCATGCTCGTGCACGTTCGATCGTCGTTCAGCTATCGGTTGGGTGACACGATCCTCGATCTCGCGTCGAGGTCCGGACGCCGTCGCTTTCCCAAGCGTTTCTTGGCGCTGGTCAAGGAGGTGCGCAGCCGCCGACGTGGGGGACCTGGCGCAGCGTCGACCGTTTCGCTTCTGCCCGAGGTACCACCTCGACGGTCCACATCGGTCGTCTCGATTCTTGATGAGTTCAGTCATGCGTGCCTCGCGCCGGAGCTCAAGCTCACACCCGCGTCGCCCGGCGTTCTCAGCACCGTCGGTGAGGCCGATCTGCTTTTCGCAGAAACCGCCTGGAACGGCAACGGCGGTCAGTGGGCCTACGCCTTCAGCAACTTCGGCAAATCCGAAGCTCTGCCGGAACTCTTGGCCACGGCGAAGCGATTAGAAGTCGCGAGCGTGCTTTGGAACAAAGAGGACCCGGCGTCGTTTGACCTGTTCTTGCCGGTAGCCCGGGAGTTCGACCACGTCGTGACGACCGATGTGGAGTGTGTCCCGAGATACCGGTCTCAGCTCGGGCACGATCGCGTTCATACGATGATGTTCGCGGCCCAGCCTGCGATCCACAATCCCATTGGTCGACCATCCGAACCAGCCGCGGATTCTTGCTTCGCCGGGGCGTGGCGAGGCCACAAGTACCCGGAGCGCGGTCGCGATTTGGCAATGATCCTTGATGGTGCCCTTCGCGCTGGACCCCTGGTGATCTTCGATCGGGAAGCGGCGACCGGGTCCGACCCGAGCGCAAGCTTCCCGCCCCGCTTCCAGTCCTTGATCGCCGGTTCCCTGCCCTACGACCAGATGGTGGCCGAGTACAGGCGTCACGCCGTCTTTCTCAACGCCAACGCGATCGTTCGATCGCCGTCGATGCTCTCGCGACGTGTCTTCGAGATTCTCGCGAGCCGGACCCCGGTCGTCAGCAGTAACTCCGCCGCGATCGAGACGCATCTGGCTGATGTGGTGTTCACCCCGGCGACGGTGGAGGAGGCAGCGGAGACCGTTGGTGAACTTCTTCACGATCGCGACCTTCGGGATCGGGTCGGTCAACGTGGCTATCGGCTTGTCCACCGGGAGCACACCTACGAGCGGCGTGTTGCGGCACTCCTTGAGGACATCGGTCTCGAGACGCCGACAACCAGCACCCCCTCGGTCGACGTCATCTGCGTGTCGGACCGGCCCCACCAGGTCGAGCACGTGTTTGCGAACTTCGAGCGGCAGGTGAACGTCGACGCCTCTCTCGTCTTTGTCACCAACGCAGACGGCTTCGATATCGACGGACTACGCAACCGGATTGAAGCTGTACCCGGGTCGCGTCTGCTCGTGCTCCCTGCGGACCTCACCCTAGGGGAGTGCATGAACGAGGCGATCAGCGGGTGCACCGGTACTCACTGGGCGAAGTTCGACGATGACGACCTCTATGGGGCGCACTATCTGGAGGATCAGATGCTTGCGGTTGGCTACTCCGGAGCCGCTGTCGTCGGGAAGCGCACATTTCATGCCTACGTCGAGTCCGCGGACAGCACCGTCGTGCGCAACGAGGGGCATGAGTTCGCCTCGACGTCGTATGTAATGGGCGGCACCATCGTCGCTGACCGCAACGCGGTTGGCCCGATCTCGTGGCGTGCCCTTCCGAGCGGATCTGACAGCGTCTTCCTTCGTTCTTGTCGCGATGCCGGTCTCTCGATCTTCTCCACTGACAGGTTCAACTACCTTATGGAACGACGAGCCAGCGGCGATCACACCTGGACGGTCGCCGACCACGACTTTCTGCGGAACTGTCGCAAGATCGCATCTGGTCGAGCCGATCAACTGGTGTGTATCTGAAACGTTCCCTGCTCGCCCCAGACCCAAACGCCTGATGCGGCAAATGGATCGTTGAACCCATTCGCAGTCGCATACGACGACCGATAAGCCTTGACGACAGTTGACGCGATGCAGATGGGGGCTTCGTCGAAATGCAGCAGGGACGACGGTGGACTGTCGGACTCGTAGGCGCCGCTGTCTGGGACTATCGCACATGCTGCGATTGGCACTCAACCACAACAGGACGACAACGACGTCGTGACGCACATGGCGGTGAAAGTTGAGATCTCACATATCGCGAAGCCATGACGACCGAATGCCTTGGCTGCGAATATCGCCTTGGCTATCGATTCGCCCGGCATTGCTGTGGCTCGCAGGTCGCCCAGCTCGACGGAATGACCTGTAGCGAACTGCTACCGCTCGAGCCGAGGGCGATCGCCTCGATGTCCTGACAGGCCCAACCCCCTAACTCGTCGCGACCTCCCTCAATGCCCGTCGTCCGATCACGGTTCGCTTGGCTGAGCTTGCGCAGGACACCGTGAGGATGGCCAAGCCCGCAGCCAGAATGAGCGCAGGGCTCATTGCCCTTGTCATCGTCGTCAGATCCCCTATCGTGAGACGATGAACGACGAGGTGCTGACTGGGTCAGAGGCACTCACCTTCGACGACGTGCTGGTCGTCCCGGGTTGGAGTGAAGTCCTCCCCCACGAGGTCGACACCTCAACGTCGATCGCAGGGATAGAGCTGGCCGTTCCCCTCATGTCTGCTGCGATGGACACGGTCACCGAGTCGCCTCTCGCTATTGCGATCGCTCGAGCTGGCGGGATCGGTGTGCTGCACCGGAACTTGACTGTCGAGGAGCAGGCGGAAGAAGTCGACCGGGTCAAGCGGGCCCAGGCTGGCATGATCACCGCACCGATCAGCCTGCCGCCAACCGCCACCCTTGATGATGCCGAGCAACTGATGGCTCGTCACAAGATCAGCGGTGTGCCGATCTGTGATCCCACCGGCCGTCTCGTGGGCATCCTCACCAACCGCGACATTCGCTTCTGTACGCCCGACCAGTTCGGCCAGCCCGTCACCGAGTTCATGACCGCCGAGGGGCTCGTGACGGCGCCTGTCGGTACCAGCCTCGAGGACGCCGTATCGGTCCTTCACCAGCACCGGATCGAGAAGCTTCCGCTGGTCGACGGGGCCGGTGTTCTGCAGGGCCTAATCACGGTGAAGGACATCGACAAGCGGATCGAGCACCCGAATGCCTCGCTCGACCCGGACGGTCGCCTGCGAGTCGCAGCAGCCGTTGGCGTGACGGACACCGCTGAACGCACCGAGGCGCTGGCAGCGGCCGGCGTGGACCTTCTCGTGATCGATACCGCCCACGGGCACACCCAGGGTGTGGTCGATGCGGTGCGCACGATCAAGAAGGGATGGCCAGATGTTCCGGTCGTCGGCGGCAACGTCGTGACCCGCGAAGGGGTCGAGTCCCTCGTCGAAGCGGGCGCCGACGTCATCAAGGTCGGTGTAGGAGCCGGCAGCATCTGCACCACCCGGATCGTGGCCGGGGCTGGCATGCCCCAGATGACCGCCATCCATGAGTGTGTGAAGGCAGCTCGCGAACTCGGTGTTCCGATCGTCGCCGATGGCGGCATCGTCACGTCCGGCGACATCGTGAAGGCGTTCGTTGCAGGCGCAGACGCCGTCATGCTTGGCAACCTGCTCGCCGGCGTTGACGAAGCGCCCGGCGATCTCGAACTCGTCGACGGGGCGATGTGGAAGACCTACCGAGGTATGGGTTCATCGGGCGCGATGCGCGGCCGCGCAACCGACCGCTACGGAACCGGCCAAGCGCCAGGCAAGCACGTCGCTGAGGGTGTTGAGGGCCGTGTGCGCTACGCGGGCCCGATGAGTGAACTGATCGGCCAGATCGTCGGTGGTCTCCGTTCCGGGATGGGTTACGCCGGTGCGGGCACACTCGACGACCTTCGCCATCGCACCCGTCTCACCCGCATCACCGGTGCCGGTCTGCGCGAGAGCCACCCTCACGACATCACCGTCCTTCGGGACGAGTAAGTGCCCTCATGCCGTCGGAGAGACCCCTGCGCTGCCTGGAGCGACTGAAGGTTGACAGCGGAGCACGTTATTTAGGAGTAGCTGATGTCGCCCTCGATTGATCTTGTTGTCGTCGGCTTGGGCTACGTGGGGTTGCCTCTAGCCAGCCAGGCTGTGAACTGTGGCGTTCGTGTCGTCGGATTCGATCTCAATGAAGCAGTAGTAGCGGGCCTAAACGCAGGTCGGAGCCACATCGACGACCTGTCGGACGAAGACGTCAGCGCCATGCGGGTCAACGGGTTTGAGGCGACCACCGACACGGCCGTGCTCGGCAACGCAGATGCCGTTGTCATCTGCGTTCCTACACCCCTCGACGACTCGGGGAGTCCCGATCTCGCTGCCGTGAGGGGTGCTAGCCGCAGCATCGCTGAGGAAATACGCCGTGGACAGCTCGTCGTGCTCGAGTCGACAACGTACCCCGGCACTACCGACGACATCGTGTGCCCGCTGCTGGAGGAGTCCGGACTCATCGCAGGTAAAGACTTCTTCCTCGCCTATTCCCCCGAACGAATCGATCCCGGCAATGCTACGTACGGGGTCCAGAACACGCCCAAGGTCGTAGGCGGCTACGACCAAGCGTCCACCGACAAGGCCTGTGAGATGTACGGCAGGTTCATCGACACCGTTGTTCCGGTGGGTGGAACTCGCGAAGCCGAGATGGCGAAACTCTTGGAGAACACCTACCGACACGTCAACATCGCTCTGGTAAATGAGATGGCGATCTTCTGCCACGACCTCGGGATCGATCTGTGGGAATCGATTGAGGCTGCCAAGACCAAGCCGTTTGGCTTTCAGGCCTTCTACCCAGGCCCGGGCGTCGGAGGCCACTGCATCCCGATTGACCCCAACTACCTGTCCTACAAGGTGAGAACCCTCGGTTACCCGTTCCGCTTTGTGGAGCTGGCCCAAGAGATCTCGGGTCGCATGCCCAGCTATGTCGTTGGCCGGATCACCCACAACCTGAACGAGGCGCAACAGTCAGTCAACGGCGCCAAAATCCTGCTCTTGGGTGTGACCTACAAACCCGACATCGCTGACGAACGCGAATCGCCGGCCCAGCCGCTCGCTCGCCGACTCCTCAACCTCGGCGCCAAACTCTCGTACCATGACCCGTTGGTGACGAGCTGGGACATCGATGGCGTCTCGGTCCCACGCGTTGACGACCACCTCGCTGCGGCGGAGACCGCCGATCTCACTGTGCTGCTGCAGAACCACGCGTCCTACGATCTCGAAGCCCTAGCGACGCAAGCGCGTCGCGTGTTCGACACGCGAGGGTCGATGGATGGCCCCACGGTCGAGCGAATGTGATCGTCAACGGAGGAAGCATGAGCGCCCAGGAACGCATCGGCAAGGCCCTCGCGCGAGGGCAACGCCGCCTCCCCAAGGCGGTGTTGCGGCGCCGGCATGGCGAGCCCCCCACGATCGACGGGCACACCCTTGATCTTCAGATCCACGCCTACGCCTCGCTTGTTCAAGCAGCCCGCGCCCGCAGCGCAGACTCGGACGTCACGCCGCAAAAGATCCGGGACGGTTTCGACACAATGGCCGAGATCGCATCGGGCGCCCCTGTCGCCGAGGTGTCGGTGCACGATCGCACGATCCCGGGCCCCGCAGGCAACATTCCCATCCGCCTCTACCACCCGCCCCGCACCTCGGGTCGATCCGACGCAATCGTCTGGTTCCACCAGGGCGGCGGTGTGATC
>MDSZ01133963.1_pt1 | contig 12817 bp, 11 predicted proteins | sample 811201 | NCBI WGS metagenome assembly MDSZ01 (sample SAMN05326647, study PRJNA326480) | marine metagenome | isolation source: seawater | place: Indian Ocean: North | collected 2010
ATTTTCTTTTGTTGTATTATATCTTATTTTTCTATCTATTGATAAATAAAATTCAACCCATTGTCTATCTAAAAATGGTGTTCGTGGTTCTAATCCATGTACTGAAATACATCTATCACTTCTTAAAACATCAAATGTATGGATGTCGTTTAATAATCTGTGCGTTTCTTTATCAAATTCATATTCATTTGGTGATTGTTTAAAATATAAATAACCGCCCATTAATTCATCCGCGCCATCACCATTAAATATTACTTTGCAATCACTATTTTCCTTAATATATTTACCAATTAAATAATTACCAACACTTGCACGAATGGTTGTTGTATCATAACTTTCAATATTTTTAATTACTTCTGGAATAGCATCAAAAAAATCATCTTCAGAAACTATTATTTCATGATGATTACTGTTTAAATGATTTGCTACAATTTTAGCATATTTTAAATCTTCTGAACCTTGTAATCCGATACTAAATGTATTTAAAACATTATTTTCATTTTTTGTTTTTAAAAATTTATTTACTAAACAAGCAACTAGACTACTATCTAATCCACCCGATAACAGACAAGCTATAGGTCGTTCGGTTGTACCTATAACACGTTTATATACAGCATTTGATATATATTTATATATTTCATTAAATAAATTTTTATCAATACTATCATTTAATATATAATTTTTATTAAAACAAGGAAAATTTGTATATTTAATATATTTTTCCATTTTATAATTTGTAATATCAAGTAACATATAAGAACCTGGTGTAAAATGTTGAATATGTTTTTTATTGAATGATAAATTATATAAAACTTTTAACTCACTGGCAAAACATATATGATTTTCATTTTCTATATTTTTATCAAAAAAATAATATAAAGGTCTAACTCCATATGGGTCTCTTGCTATATAAATTTTATTTATTTTATTATCATATAAAATAAAAGAAAATACACCGTCCAAGATATTTAGTGTATATTCTATTCCAAATAATTTATATAAATGTAAAATAATTTCACAATCAGAATCAGTATTTAATGTAATATTTAAATCTTTAGCTATGTTTTTATAATTATATATCTCACCATTGCAAATTAATTTTAAATTGTTTATTTCAAATGGTTGATTTGAATTATTATTTAATCCATTAATTGCTAATCGATGAAATCCTAATAAAATATTATCATATTTATTTAAAGTAGAAAATTCCGGACCTCTATTTTTTCCAATTTCAAAATTGTTTGTAATATTTACATAATATTTATCGCTATTATAATAATCATCTTTATCAGTTAAATAAAGAAATATTCCACACATATTATAAAAATAAAATGTATTATCTTTAATACAAATTAATATAATATTTTTATAATATTTTATAAATATATTATAATTGATAATATGGTTGATAAAAAAACATTATATAATCATATAAATAAAGATAGTAGAAATATTTATAATGAACAAATATTTTCAAGAAATATACCATCAGGAAATATGGTAATGAATTTTTCATCGATTCCAGTTTCAACAAAATGCACAACGTTTCCTATTTTAAATAATAATGTTTCTACATTTAATGATAATCAAATTATGGGTACATCAAAAAATATTTATAATAGCGAAACTAATTTTTTCCCAGGAACAGACAAACCACATTTTAATGGATTTTCAAGTAATATAGATAGAGAATCTATATTAAGAAATCAATTTTTTGCTTTACAAAAAGCAGACCAATCTAAATATATACCGTCATCAAATAGTGACTTATATTTATTGAATAATAATAATTCTTATAATATCATGGATACAAGAAATAATAAATCATTTACCGAAGGTAATTTTAATGAATTTAATCCTAATATTTCAAATAAAATAGGCAATCTAACTTTTAATAATTCTACACGTGTTCAACTAAAAAATATTTAATAGTGTTATTTATATTATGGTTGATATATCAAACAATAATATAAATAGTAAAATGAATATATTAGATAAAACAACATTATATTTTTTATCGAATAAAACATATTTAAATAAATTAAATAACAATATAATAAATAATAATAATCATGATAATGATTTAAAAAATGATTTTATTACGTATAAAAAACCAATTAAAAATATAATAAATAAATTATTTGAACAATATACAACAGTAGATTCTGATATAAACAATAAAAAATTAAATATAAATGAACCAAACAATAAATATGAACATGCTTTCTATATTTTTTCAAAATTATGTATACAACATATTAAAAGTGAAAATATAAATAAACAAATTAATAGTGATTTGAGCGGTTATAGTAATTTCGATAATATTAATTTAAATATTGATAATATAAATATAGATAATTCCAATAATAGTGTATATATAGACATATCATATGATACAAAAAATGATGATAAAATATTATTTATTAATAATACTAATAATAGTAATAATAGTAATAATATCAAAAAATTTGTAGATATAAAAAATAAAAATTTAAAAAAAAAAATTCTACCTAGAAGGATTGAATAAAAATATTATATGTATATAATATAATATATACAATAAATGAAAAATACCAAAAAATTTAAACATTTTAAATGCGCACCTAATAAAAAAAAAAATATTACATCTAAGTTAAAATATAAATCTTGCTTATCGAATAATGAAATAATAAATTTAAAAAAAATATATAATAAAAAATTTAAGAATAAAATTTCTAGTAATGTTCCAAGTAAAATATGGTATACTTTAAAAAAAAAATTAACTAATAAATGTTCAAATGAACTTTGTTGGCATAAAATTCTTGACAAAAAAATAAATATAAATAAATCTTTTCGTCCATTTTCTCCAAAAATTTGGAAAAAAAAACCATATAAATGGTTATCTAGTAGTGATTTAATAAATGTAATGAAACAATATGAAGACAAATATAATTTTTTTAAATTTATTGGTCCATCACCTATTGATTTTGATGATACTAAATATTTTTCACAATGTGTATTAGAAGAATTATGTAAAATAGATATAATAAAATTATATAATGAAAATAAAACTAAAATAGGAATAATATTTAATACAGACCCTCATTATAAAAGTGGACAACATTGGATATGTTTATTTATTGATTTAAATTTAAATTTTATATTTTATTTTGATAGTAATGGCGATCCTATACCTCAAAGAATTAAAATTTTAAGAGAACGTATTAAAAACCAGGCATTAAAAATAAATAAAACACTTAAATTTTATTCTAATAATAAAATGGAACATCAAAAAAAAGATGGACAATGTGGTATATATGTTTTATATGTAATAATTGAATTATTACGTGAAAACAAAACACCATATTATTTTAAAAAATTTAGAGTTCCTGATGAATTAATGAGGAATTATAGAGAAATATATTATAATAATTTATAATATAATAATTTATAATATAATAATTTATAATATAATAATTTATAATATAATAATAAATATAAATAATTATCTATATTTATTATTATGAATATAAATGCTATTTTAAGTAGTGATAAAAATAAAGCACTTATATGGAATATTCTATATGAACAACAAATATTTAATAATATTCCTAACAATCGTATAGAATCTATAAAAATATTATTTGAAAATACAATCAAAGAATATACTAATAAAAATAATAATACTTTTAATGATAATACAGAAGTAAATATAACAAACAACAATAAGATATTATTAAAAGAATTATGTAAAAATATAATAAATTATAAAAATTCAATACAAAAACAAGAACAAGAACATAAAATGACCAATTTATTACAAGAAACTAAATCTGATTATAACAATCAAAAACTAAATACTTTTAATAATGACTTAAACAACCATTTAACTAATTTTAAAACAATGATTAATAATAGTAAACCACCTAATGAAATTGATTTTACTGAAAAAAACGATGAACCAGTAGATAAATTAGATATGGAAGAACTTATAAAACAAATGGAAAAAGAAAGAAACAATGTTAATAATACAATATTTAATAATTCTAATAAAATAGATTCAAGTTATAATATACAAGATAAAAATACAGATTTTAATACGGATATTTTAAATAATAATATATTAAATGATGAAATAATAGATATTATACCAACCATAATTAATGATGAAAATAATAGTAATAATAATAATAATAATAGTAATAGTATTAAAATTACTAAAATAGATGATATAGAAAGTATATTGAATATAGAAAATGTAAATTTTGTAACTGATAATAATTTATCGAATAATAATTTATCGAATAATAATTTATCGAATAATAATTTATCGAATGATGATTTAAATGAAAAATTAAATCTAATTATAAAAAAATTAGATTTATTAGAAGATTTAATTTTAAAGAATTTTAAACAATAATTATATATATTATAGATGTAAATATTATTATCAGGATTAATTGAAATTGATAATATTTATGGTTCACTTTGTGTAGATTTACTTAAAAGATTAGTAGATACTATTTTTCTATTTTTTTAAAAAATTATAATTTTTCATTATTTTATAAAAAATTATAAAAAATTATAATAAATTATAATTCTATTAAATCTCCTTCATTTTTTTTTATAACATATTTACCATTTGTAGCTTCTAAATTTCCAATCATTATTAAATTATTATTTTCTATTGCATGTTTATCATAAACTTCTGTTGTATCTTTTCTTAAAACATAATTTGTATCTTTTAATACTTTTGGAACAACAAATTTATAACCCAATTGTTTTACATTCATTTTAATATTTTTATCTTCTTTTTCTTTTTCAATATCTAATTCATATAATAAATTTGCATCGTTAGGATTACCAATTGATAAACAATTCAATTGTTCTTTAGAACCAGTTTTTTTATGAACTAAACAATCAATTGATGACTCCTTTACATTTTTTAATAAATCTTCATTTATTTTTTCTTTAATAGTAGATATTTCATATAAAAATTGGTCACTCGAAATAGGGGTTTTTTCAATTTTGCTTATATCTTTTAATTTTAATTCTGTTGATGCTGTTTCTAATTGTTTTTCACTTAGTTTCATTAAATATAAAAATACATTCACATTTTGATGTTCTTTTGGTAAATCAAAATGACTATAAATACGACGGGCTCTCCCTATTACTTGTTGAATTCTAACTGGATGCCAATATGGTTCCATTATATGAACATATCTAACATTTTTTAAACTTATACCTTCTGCGCCAGAAGCAGTAATCATTAATAATTTAATTATTTCACCATAGAAATTATTTTGTGATTTTTTATTAATAACACTTAATATAGTAGATGGAACTAATTTCCAATTACTATTTAATACATTTTTAATAATTTCTTTTTCTTCTACACTCTCAGAACCGGTATAACAAGCAAACATTGGTTTATCTAAATCATCTTCTTCTACATCTAATAAGTAATTTCCAGATTTTTTATCTAATTTTAATTTAAATTCAATATAACCATTTTGTTTTAAAACTAATTTAAAAATTCCAATTCCCTCTAATGTTTTAAATTGTGAATATAATAAATGAATACCTTTATACTCTTCATCTGAAATATTTTCTAAAATATTTAAAAACTTAGGACTATATGTATTCAACCCTTCTAATGTTAGATATTTATCTGCATTATCTTCTAATTCTTGTAATGCTTTTATAATTCTAGATTGATATGAATCATCTTTTAATTCTTTTTCTAATTTAACATTTTTTTCCACATCTTCATATTCTTGATTTAAATCTTCATTTTGTAATTTTTCATCAATACTTAAATTGTCTATAAAATCTTCATTTATATTTTCTTTTTTATCTATGTTTTCTAATATTGCTTCTATATTTTCATCTTCCTTAGGCATAGGTCTCTTAATATGTTGTTTAGGAAATACAAAGTTACAAAATGCTCGTGAAAAAATGCGATATGTTGATACTGCTTCATCATATATATCATCGGGTTTCTTTTTCTTTTTTTTCTTATTTTTCTTTTCTATTGTTCTTTCTTGTGCACGTGCTTCTTCATATATTCCAAATTGAAAATCGCTAAATTCTATTTCTTTAATTTTAAAATTATCCTTAAAATTATAATCGGGCATTAAACCCTCTTGTGCACTTCTAAAATATGATGTTAGACCGATTATTCGTTTTTTGAACATTTCGCTATTTTTTAGATTGCTATCTTTATCTATGAATGTTTCTTTAAATTTTTCAGAATCATCTGGTAAACATAATTTGGCTTCTACATTTATATATTGTTTTTTTCCATCTTTTATATTGTATGTTAAATTAACATTATTTTTCATAAATATATCCAATAATTTGTCAATAAATGCATTTAAATATATTGTTTCTTTTGAAAATTCAACCATATTTTTATCTTCATTATCTGATTTTATAAAATTAAATGGGGTTTCTGTAATGGTTAATGTTTTAGTTAAGTTATTATATGAAACTATATCAATATGTTGATATAAATTATTGTCTTTTAATAATTTAATTAAATTATTTTCATTATATTTTTTATCAGTTTCAATTATTTTACATGATAAAACATAAATATATCCACGTAATATATTATATAAAGCAGCTATTTCGTTTGGATAATTAATAATAGGCGTACCAGATAATAATATAATTTTGCAATTTTCAGCACTTAATAAATAATCATATAGCTTTAATGATATTGATGATTTGTTATTAGTTCGTAATTTATTTACAATTCTACTTACAAAATTATGTGCTTCATCTATAACAACAACTTTATTTGTAAAAGGATTAATTTCATAATTTTCCGATAAAGATTGAATATGACTTTGTCTTAAACCATTATAACTAATAAATTTATATTTATACATTATCATTTTATTTATTTGTTCATTAATTCTTTCTTGTTCATCATATGTTAATTCATTAAAATTAGCTTCTTTTTTAGTATTAATAAACCATGCACCATTATTTTTTGTTATATAATCTTCAGGTAATTTTAAAATATTTGATAAAATATTTAAATATTCTGGATTTTCTACAATACTAATAAATTCCCAAAATTGATTCTTTTTATATAAAAAATCTCCACATTTTTTTAATTCTTCAATATAATTATCTCTTAATGAAGCTGGTGTCATAACAATTATTTGTTTATCATTTTTCAAACCTTCTGTTATAGCAATAGAAGAACATGTTTTTCCTGAACCTAAACCATGAAACAGTAATAAACCTCTATAAGGAGAATATAAACTCATATATTGTTTAACAATTTTTTGATGGGTTAAAAGTGAAAATTTATCATTATCTAATTCTTGTAATTTGATATCATTTGAAGTTTTATCTTTATTTTGTTGAATTAGTTTTTCTTCTTCTAATAATATTTCTTTGTATGGTAAAAATAAATTATTAATAAAATTAATAAAAGTCTCGCGATTATTTAAATAATATTCCGAAACTTTTAATTTCATATCATCACTAGTATTCGGCATACGGTCTTTAATCTTAGTGTTATTGATAAATAAATTTGTGTCTATATCAATATCTTTAATAAAAGTAGCTTTATATTTATCTAAATATGTTTTATTTGATTTAGGTTTTTCTGTTAATCTTTCAATACTCGTTAAAGATTTAATTTGTTTATGTAATGATTTACTAATTGATAATTTTAATAATCTAATTATTAATTTCTTTTTTGTTTTTTTAATATTTATTATAATATCATCTTTTGTTAAATCTTTAACATTATCACTTATAATAGATTCGAATGGTTTTGTAGTTGATTTATTTTGTTGTGTTTTTAAATATAAATTACTTTTTGATAAATTTTTATTAACAATATTAATTTTATCAGAAATTTTAGATAAAAATTCTTCTTTTGATACTAATTTTTCTTTTGTCTTATCTATAATGTTTGGTAATTTTTGCGTTTCAATAAAAAAAGTATGTTTTATGTTATCTTGGGGTAATTTTTTAACTTTTAATAATTGTAATAAATCATCATTCATAGTATATAATATTTATATACTATTATATTAAATAATTCCTAAAATAATTTTATATATTTATTGTATTTACTTTATTTGTTTAATATTTTCTATAGCTTTTTCACACGCTAATTGTTCGGCTTTTTTTTTAATTTTATTACTTGCTTTTGATAAAAATATTAATAATTTATCATTTGTTAATAATAAATTATGTATTTTTTGAAAACTATTTAAAGTATCAAAAGAAATACATTCATTTATATTTGCATTATGAATATTTTGACCAAAACAAATAAAAACACCCATTGTATATATTTTATCTGATAATTCATAATCTTTAGTATTTTCAATTTCAATGTAATCAGGTGTTAATTTAAATTCTTTTTGAATTATAACTTGTAATTGATTTTTATAATTTTCATCATTTTTAATTAATTCTATCCAATTGACATGTGTTTCAAATACATTCTCTACAAAAATTTGTGCCATTTGAAATCCAGGGCCACAACTAAATAAACTATTGAACCAATTTGATTCATCATTTATTTGAATTCTATTATAATCTAGAAATAATGCACCAACAAATGCTTCAAATAAACATCCTAATTTTTTTACATTATTTCTTGTATTTTTTTCTTCAGCATTTTTTGAAATAACAAAATATTTTTGTAACCCAATTTGATATGCTAATTTACCAATGTGTTCATTCTTTACTAACGCTATTTTTTTTTCGGTCATAAATCCTTCGTCTGCTTTTGGAAAACGTTTATATAAATATAATTTAGTAATACATTCTAAAACTCCATCTCCTAAAAATTCTAATCTTTCATTAGATTTTGTAGATAATGATAAACAATCATCTGGTTTATCAGAAATAATAATATTTGATTCATTATTTTCTAATTTAGGGCGTTTTGTATATGACCGATGAATAAATGCTCGTCTATATAAATTAATATTATATGGTTTAGTAATAATATTATATTTTTTTAATATTTCATAAACATTTTCTTCATTTATTTGAATATTTATAGGATTATATGGATTATATACTAAAATTTCATCTTGTATGTTACTAATACTATTTGTATTTATAGTATTAGTATCACTATCACTATCACTATTTATTTCATCCTGATTATCAATTAAACAATTATTATTATCTAAGTTCATAAATTATTATAATTATTATATTTAATAATATTTTTAAATATATTTAAAACAATTTTAATTTTATTTTAAAAAAAAAATAAATATCTAATTAATATATAAAATTAGATGCCTCGTCCAAATTTAATTGGAGCAAGTAATAGATATACAAATAGCACATGTGTTTTCGGTTCTATGGCCGGATTAGCACCAACAGCCACTGTTAGACCTCATATAACAGGTATTCATGGATATAAATATTTAAAATCATCAAATGATGCCGCCTTTTTAACAAAAGGATGTGGTTTTAATAAAGATTGCCTTACCGATGGTAAACAATGTATTAAAGCTATTGGATATTCACATCACGTAGTTCAATACAGAACAGGTGGTGGACAAAAATTATTAGCTTAAATATAAATAATAAATTAGTTTAAACATATTTAAAATTAATAATTTAATAAATAACATTTTATGAAATTATTAATAGATAATAGAGAGCCAGAAAGTATAATTAAATATATAAATTATTTGAATGATTTAATAGAAAATAAAATAACTATAGAAATAAAATCATTAGATGTAGGTGATTATATATTTTTTGATGAAAATGAAAATGAAAATATTATTATCATCGAGAGAAAATCATTATCAGATTTAGAATCAAGTATAAAAGATGGCAGATATACAGAACAATCATATAGATTAACTAATATACAAAATATACATAATCATAATATATATTATTTAATCGAAGGTAATATATCAAATTATAAAAATAAAAAATTTGTTCCTACGATTTATTCAACACTAATATCATTAAATTATTATAAAGGATTTTCTGTAATACGAACATATAATAATATAGAAACTGCTGAATCTATTTTTCATTTTTTTTGTAAAATTTTGAAAGAAAAGAAAAAAAATGGTTATTATTTAAATTTTCTCTCAAATAATTTAGATAAAGTTGAAAATAATTTAGATAAAAATGAAAATAATTTAGATAAAAATGAAATAACTAGTAAGAAACCAACTAGTTATTTAGAACATATTAAAATAAAAAAAAAAGAAAATATTACACAAGATAATATAAATATATTAATGTTAATGCAGATACCAGGTGTTAATTTAAAATCGGCAGAAAGTATATTAAATACATATAAAACAATAAAAAATTTGGCAATAGAATTAGAAACTAATATAAATTGTTTAAATAATATTAAATATGAAGATAGTAATAGAAAAATAAATAAGACAACAATAGAAAATATTAAAAATTATTTATTATAATATAATAAGTATGAAAATAACTTATTCTATGTGTAAATTTTCGACATATTTAATTTTTTCACTAATATCTATTTTGATAGTTTTTTATATGTTTACATTAAATGTAAATCTAATTAGAGAAAAATCTATAAATAATGAACATTATTTTTATGAAAAAATAAATCTAAATTCTAATAAAATAGATGAAAATAATAAAGACTTTATTGAGGGATTTATAGATATAAATAGTTCTTCAAAAGATACCGGAAACGATGATATTTATAATTTAATAAAAAGAAAATTAAAATCATTACAAGAAGAAATAGGTGGTACAACCGGTTCAAAGCAAATAAAAGATTTATTAGTAAATACAAAAAAAATATCAGATTTAGAATGTGCTAAATGTATGATTAACATGGTCCAAGATAATAAAGGTGTTAAAAGTATAGATATTGAAAATATATTATCAAATGAAGATAATGAAAATTGTGTAAAATGTAAAAAATATACCGAATTATCATCTACTATAAAAAATATGATTGATGGATTATAAAATAATTATTTTATAAATACAAAATTAAACTATATTAAATATATATTATATTTAATATAGATTACAAATAATGTATATTAAATATCCATTAATTATTCCTATAATAGGACATGGTGCTACTGATATAATTGAATATCCAATTAATACAATAGTTTTTAATTTTTTATCATTTTTTTTAATATATAATTTAAATTTTATACAACGTAAAATATTATTAACATCTATATCTATTTATCATATATCATTAGATATCCCATATAACAAAAATAAATTATTAATATCTTCAATTATGCATGGATTATGGTTTAAATATCCAATTATTTCAAAATTATATTTATTAACAATACACACACCATTACATTATTTAAAAATATTTTTATTAAAAATAAATTGGAAAAAAAAATATGCAATAGGATTTTTAACAAGTTTTTCAAGCAATATATTAATAAATAGAAATATAGAAAATTATATGGATTTAAGATTTGGTAAATTATGGTGGATTTTTCCTATAATACCCCATGTATTTTTATGTAATAAAATAAATAATAAATATATAAAAAAAATAAAAAAAAATCGTATTTTTGAGAGATTATTCAATAATAAAAATAACAAATGTGTATTTATATAATTCTTTTTAATTTTATTTTTTTTGAAAATTTTATTAATTTTATATACAATCTGAGAGATATATAGTCTTCAGCTGAATTATATAATGGTTCTTCTATTACACAATTATATTTTTTTACAATATTAATTAAATTTTGATCCATGTTAAATTTATCTAATTCTTTAATGTCGTATGATATAAAACCATTTTCATTAATTATGCCTTTTAGAGTTATTTTAGATTTATATTTTTTGTATTGTAAATATTCAATTTCTTGTTTGCCTATTAATGGTAATGTAATTTTAGTATAATATTTATTATTGATATGTGGTAATTTAATGTTATCTAAAGAATTAAAATTATTAAAATTAGATGTAAATGTTATAATATTAAAAAATAAAAATAGCATATATATAATATTTTTCAACATAGTTTTTAAATATTATATTTAAATTATTTTTTTAAATGTGTCTCATTGCATATTTTTTTTATAATTTTATCATCTATAACTTCTACAGATTTACCAATTGTTGAAAGTGTTTTAGCAAAGTATTCTTGTTTTGATTCTATATTTTGAAAATCAGGATTTTCATTTTTCCAACATTCTAAAGTATCATAATGTTTATTGGATGTTTTTTTAATAGCATTTTTTAATTTAGTTTTATCTTGATCTTTATGCCAAGTGTCTTCATTTTTTATATATAATGTTTCTCTTTTTGTATCAGTACAATGTATAGGCCTTTCATATAAGCTTAATTTTTTCATATTTTCCATAATAATATTTGATATACCTTCAGCTAATCCTTTTTTTCTTGTAAAATCTAATTGTTGAAGATTCACTGTGATTTTATTTATAAAATCATCTAAATTAATAGCATCTTTACATTTTTCATTAAGAAATAAATTAATATTAAATTTTTGATTTATAGTATTATTATTTGAACCTATACGTGGTATAAGTTCACTTACTTGTTTACGTAATTCTTTATTTTCATTTATTATTTCTTCAATATGTTCATTTTTTTTATATAACATATTTAATATATCATTTTTTTGTTCAATTATATATTTTATATTATTATCTTGAATGCTATTAATATTTTTATTATTTTTTAAAATTGTATTACCTGATGATTCTATATAACTACAAACCTTTTTGTGACGATAATACCCTGAATCATATTTATATTGTTTTCCACATATACACGAAATAAGGTTTGATGTATTTTGACCTACCATTTTACATCG
>MDSZ01191796.1_pt1 | contig 12816 bp, 14 predicted proteins | sample 811201 | NCBI WGS metagenome assembly MDSZ01 (sample SAMN05326647, study PRJNA326480) | marine metagenome | isolation source: seawater | place: Indian Ocean: North | collected 2010
AAGATATGGTATAACTTTTTTCTATTTTTTTTTAGCGTTGTTTCAATTTATCATGTTTAATATTTTTTTTACGTTTAATGTAGATTACTTAATTTTAAAATTTATATTAATATTTATTCCTTTAAGTATTATTATTGGTAACTATATTATTAAATATATTAATGAAGAAATATTTAAAAAGTTAATTGAATTTTTAGGTTTGATTTCTTGTATATTCCTAATTTTATTGTGATTTATGCTTTGCTAGATTTTTCTGAGAAAATCTGAAAAATCAATTTTATCATAATTTTGGATATATTCTTTATACAAATTTAAATTTTCATCTAGTGTATCTTTGAAGTCATCATAAAAAATGATATCTTCATTGAATAACTTTAAGAAATAATCATTACCATACTCTTTGACACTTAATGATTTCAAACAATATACTTTAATATGTTTGCATGAATTTCTAACATCTACTAAAGCTGTGCCCATCATGCCAAATGCTATTGAATAATTACAAGCAATATCAGTAAGTAATTTTGATTTATCGACAAATACAATTTTTGTATTTTTTGGGAAGTTTTTTGTAAATTCAGCGTTAATTTTATTTATATTTTGATCGCTTTCCATTGGATGATGTTTTATATGAATTTCAACTATGTCTAAGGGCTCTTTGTTTTTTATCATAAAAAAATTAACTATAGATTTGACTTGTTTTAAAGCTTCACCTTTATCACGCTCCCACATCAATGAAGATAAAAATAAAAATTTATCTTTTTTTTCAGTTTTGCAGATACAATTATTGAAATGCTTTGCAAAAATCACGTTTTCCTTTATTTTATAAATATTTCTCCAGAAAATGAAATTTGAATAGTGGAATAAAACTTTGTAATCAAAATTATCAGTCTCATAAATTTTTAGATCATTTTTTTTATAATTAAAGTTTTGAAATTGAAAAAGATAAGATAAAAGTTTTCTATCAAAAAATATATCTAAAAATCTTTTTCTTATATTAATAATTTTTTTTATATAATTTTTTTCTGGAACTCTTTTTTCAGAATTATATTTCCTTAGTTTGTGCAATTTACTAATATACTTTTCAATATTTTCACCAATAATCAACTTTTTAAATATAGATAAATCTAAAGCTATGGAACCTGTAGCTACTCCAATCTTTTTGCAATTTTTTGAGATGTATTTGTCTATAATAATTCTTTGCCAAATAAAAAATTTACTATCTGTTACACAAATATCAAATTTTTCAAAACTAATTTTTTGTTTTAATTTTAATAAATACAAATGAGTAGATAAAATTGTCAACATAGATCGTTCAAGACCCACCTTATAAAATGGGATAAAAAATATATTTTTAATTTTTATTTTTTGTAAAATTTCTTCTTCTGCATTTTTTTGATTTTTTATAAGATAATTTGAAGTCACAATAGTTATTTCGTAATCATTTTCTAGTCTTTTTAGATCTAAAATATAATGTTTTAAAAAAAAATAATTATGGATACAAAAAAGAATTTTTTTTTTCATCAGGATCTGCCTATTTGATATTTAATTTTTTCCTTATATTAGTTCCGGAAATCATTTGTATTTTTTTACTTAATGTAACATTTCTGATTTTGTAACCCACTTTTCTTCCATAAATTATTTCACTAGTTACTGGAATTTTAATTATATTATATCTTCCAGAATATTTTTTGAGTTTTTCTTTGATAATTTTCTTAACTTTCGCAAATTTTAGAGGATTTTTTTTTCCAACTCTATAACTATCCATCACTAAAATTGATACTTGTCCAGATTTTCTTAACCCATTTAAGAATAATTTAAAATGTCCTTCGTGAAAAGGCTGAAATCTACCAATTAAAATTGAGGTTTTTTTTCTCCAATTAAATTTTTTATACATTAAATTTTATTATTAATTTCTTTGAAAACAATAGATGCTGCATTTTTAATAGTTAATTTATCTGTGTTAATTTTTGTAACATCATATGTTGATTTTTGATATCTTATTTTTGATTTAAAACCTATTAAATTATTTATTTTTTTTTCAATAGCTTTTTTATAAAGACCTTTTGTATCTCTTTTGATTAAAGTTTTAATTTTACAAAAAACATTTATTTCAAAATATTTTTTTTTAAATTTATTCTTTGCAAATCTTCTTGTTTGTAATAATGGTGATATAACTGAAATAAGAATAAAGTCATATCTCTTTTGAATTTTTTGAATTACATTAATAATTTCGTGATTGTTTTTAATTATTTCTTTTTTTGAAAATTTTTTTTTTGTCTTTTTTTTTTCCCTAAATGTATCACCATCAATTTGCTTAACTTTAAAATTTTTTTTTTTTAGTTGTTTAAATAAGTAATTTGATAATGTTGATTTTCCTGCTCCAGAAAGGCCTGTAAACCATACAACTTTAGACTTTTTTTGTTCTAACAACATATTAATCAAATTTAATTATTTATAATACTGATCTAACTAAATTTTAGTTCATCAAGTGATATAAATTTGTTTGTTTTTAATTTTCAATAAGCGAATTATGTCTTCTGAAATGTCATATATATAATTATAATTTGAATAAATTTTACTATCTTTTTTATAAAGAAAATAGTTTTCAAAAATTTTACTAGTGTAAATATATGAAAATGGAAAATCAATTTTTCTTAAAAATTTTGAGTTTTTATACAAGTAGCACTTGTTTTTAGATGCAATTTTAACAAGATATCTGTCTTTACCATTAAAAATTTTTATTTTGTCATTTTTAATTTTTCGAGAATTGATTTTAACCTTACCAATTTTATTATATCCATAAATATGACCGAGTATTTCAGAATATTCTTTTCTCTTCGATTTAATAACTTTTTTTATATTAATCGATAGCTTAATTTTTTTTTCTGTTAAAAAACAAAAAAAATCTAAATAATGAATTGCGTTTGTAATCATCCTTCCAGCACTTATATCTACATCAAAAATTACTTTTTCTCGTTTATCTATTTTTATTTTAAGCAAATTAGCAACTAGACTGCCCCATACATTAATAAAAATTTGTTTAGATTTATTTTGTAAAAAAATTTTAGCTTTTTTATAGTGTTCAAGCTTAGTAAATATATATTTTTCTAAAATTAAAAATTTTATTATATTATTTTTAATTAATTTTTTTATTATATAAAATCTCTCAAGTGAATTGGTCGAAACAATTACTAAATCTAACTTTAATGATTTAGGAAATTTCTTTAAATTTATAATTTTTATTTTTTCTGAACTGCTGCTTTTAATTAAAGAGCTTGGATTTTTTAATTTATCATATAAATAAACCGTGTAATTTTTTTTTGATAAAAAAAAGGATTTTAAATGGGATTTACCAATATTTCCAATACCTACTATTAATACTTTCATTAATTTGTAATTTAATTTATTAATTCAAATATAATATAATTCAATTTAATTAATATGAAACCCAGACTGCTAATTATAGGATCTTCTTTGATTGTAAATGAACACATCAAATCTGCTATAAAGGCTGGATTTGATCTACATAGTCTTAATTCAACAAAGCCAAATAGTTTGAATGAAAATAAAATTTATAAAAAATATAATTTCTGTACACAATTTAAAAATTGGAAAGACGCATTAAATGCATGTAAAAATGATAAGAATATAGGAATTCTTTTAACCCCTAGAATACAGGACAATATTAAAATACTAAAACAAGCCCTTAAAGGAAAAAATTACATCTTTTCAGAAAAACCAATTTCAAGAAACTCAAATGATTTAAAAAAACTTCTTAGATTTAATAAAAGAATATATGTTGGTTATAACAGGATTCATTACAATGGGGTTAAGTACTTAAAAAAAGTTTTAAAAAGTCCATCTAGTGTAGTAGTAAAATTTACTGAAAATAACTTTAAGGACATTTTTGCCAACTCTATACATATAATTTCTATAACAAATTACTTATTTGGGAATTTAAAAAAAATCAAAAAAATAAAAAAAAATAATTCTATTACTTTATTATCTAAAAATAAATATGGTACTCCTATTAATTTTATTTTCACTAAAAAATCTCCCGAAACATTTTCCATTGATATTTTAGATAACAATAAAAGATATTTACTTAAACCATTAGAAAAATTATCTGTTTATGAAAAAATAAACTTTAAATATCTTAAGGGAAATAAAAAAATGCTTATACCGATTGAAGTTCCAAAAAAAGTAATTAATGAATACAAAAATAAATCTTTTAAGGCAGGTTTTGTGGCACAAATGAAATCTTTCAAAAAATTAATGAATGGAAAGCAAAGTATTCAAAATGACTTGAAGTTTGGCATTAATGTTATCAATTTTTGTAAAAATTTTTTTTAATAATTACTTTTGACCTAAACTCAACAACATAATTTCTTTAGAAAATCTAACCCATTTATATTTTTTACTTAACTGAGTGGGGGCTACAAAACGAGTAATTTCTGATAAGAATTTTGCAATTAAACTACCGCTCCATATAATAGGCAATTGTTTAAACTTTTCAACAGATGCATTCTTAAAACCATTAATTAAATAGATATCTTTCAAAGAAGTTTCTGTAAAAGGAGTTCTATGAGTATAGTCCTCATAAAAGCCTTTATAAACTGTTTCCCAATCTGGAGTTAAATTAATAAATTTCCCTCCGGGTTTTAATATTCTATATGCCTCTTTAAAAATATCTTCTGGATAATAAAAATGTTCAATAAATGATTTTGAATAAATAATATCAAAATAATTTTCCTTAAATGGTAATTTTGATTTTAACATATCTATTTTTAAAAAATTATCGGTTTTCAAATTTTTTTTAAAAAAGTCATTATTATCAACTGCGTATGTTTCCAAACCTAAATTTGTGAATTCATTTAAAAAATCACCTCTTCCACAACCAAGCTCTAAAAACTTTTCACCTGATTTCATTTGATATCGTTTGAACAAATACTTTACTAGTTTTTTAGGATATTCAGAATAAGGTTTGTTTTCTGGATTGTATACTACCTCTAAATAATTATTATTCATTTTTGAAATTTAATATTTTATATCTTTTAAAAATTTACATATACAATATAAAGAATATATTGTTTCTGCATTTACAGAGTTATTTTTTTTGTTAAAAGAATTTAAAATTTTTTGGATAAATTTATGATTAAAGTAACTTTTATCTAAAATTTTAATTGGATTATATTCTCTAAAAGTTTTTTTTATAATCTCTCTTACTGGAGAATTATAAATGATCTCAAAGTAAGGGTCTGCGTTACTATCATCGCTAATATAAGAATGCGGTCCTACATTTAATTCGTTGGTATCTATCTTTTCACTTAAAATAGCCTTTTCAGGAAATTTGGTAGGTTTTAATTCTAAACCTCTGCCGTATGACTCAGGCATAGTAGATAACAACTTTTGGGTATTTTTATTCCAGAATAAATTTATAAAATTAGAATTAAACTCACTTGATATGTGATATGCTGGTCGTACTGTTGAGCCCTGCCAGTGAAATTTGTTATATAAATAAAGATATGATGAATACAATTGATCACTATTAATAAAATTTAAATTATTCAAATACGATTTATCAAATTGCTTAAGATATTCTGATTTTTTATTAGGTATAATAAATTCTGAAATTTCATTATTAAGTGGAAATCTATTTGCAATTGCAAACATTGACTGCATTATGTTTTTGAAAATATCTTTTACATTCTTTATATTTTTTTTAGTTTTGATTTTTAACTTGGTTCTTAAAAACTGGAATACTGGATCATTATCATATGTTTTGTTTTTAATTTTATTAAAAAAAGTAGGTCCAAATAAGTAATTCATCATTTTATCACAATACTCTCTATATCCATTGTTATCATGATCTACTAAAGTTAAATATTGGGAGAATCCAAAGTTATGTGCTCCATCTGAAATCTCGCCAGAAAAAAAATCTGATACACCAAATTTTTTAGTTCCCTCTTTGACTAAATTATAGTGAAGAAAATATGCAAAAGTATTTGTGAGCATTCTTTTAGCTGAAATATCATCTAAATATTTGAGATAGTTCTTTATTTTTTGGTAATCAACATTAATAAAATTTAATTTTATCTTGAAGTGTTTACAAATTTTTTGAGCTTTCTTTATCTCGTATTTATTAAAAACTTTAGTTTTTTTTGAAAATTTTAACCTTGCAATTATGGGTTTTACTTTACTCCGCCCAAATTGATCTATTAATAGTTTCAAAATCATCAAGCTATCCCAGCCAGATGACATAAACAAAATTTTGTATTTATTATTTCCAATGTTAGAATAATTAATTAAGTTTTGGTTATATAGATTTAAAAAGAGTTTTTCACTTTTAGGATTTTCTTGTTCTAATGGATTAAAATTATTTGTTATAATTCTAATTTTATTTTTTTCACAAACTATTTTTTGATCAAAAGCTATTCTTTTAATCTCTTTGAAAAAAGTATGATTTAAAGGAGGTCTTTTTGCAATATTAACAAGAGAATTCATAATTGAAAAATTATCTAAAGTTAATTTTTTTTTAAATATTTTTTTAATCATTAAGAGATTATTTGAAAAAACTATTTTACGTCCTTGGTTAAAGTAGAATACATCTAAAGAGCCTTTATTATCAATTTCAATATTTAATTTTTTATTTATCTCTGAAAAAAATAAAAAATTACCCTCAATTTTATTTTTGATATTATGATAAGATTTAAGTTTTTTTGGTATATCTTCAATTTTAGATTTGACAAATTTTTGTCGATTGTAATAACCAAAAATTTTTCCTATGACATATATTTTTTGTTTGGAAGAATTTTTTATAATTTTAGGAATATCATTTGTATATAGATTAAAAGATTGATTTAATCTAATTGTATACTTAAACTTAAACTCATTGATATTAAAGTTCGATATTAAAAAATCCATTATTTTTTTTCCCAATATCTCAGTTTATTTGCAATTGGAATTTCTTCTGGATAAATATCCTCTCTTTCTCTGCCTAGGGTCATTTGTAATAATCTTATTGTATCTACGAGTATTTTCAAACCACTTTCCTCTAGAGAGGCTGCTTGGTCGCTTCCATACATTGTTCTATCAAGTGTAATATGTCTTTCGATACATGTTGCTCCAAGTGATGCTGCAAATACTGAAGGTGCTGGACTTGATTCATGCCCACTGTATCCAACTTTACATTTATATTTTTTCCTCATAAATGGAATATTATTTAAATTAAGTTTTTCTGGTGGACATGGATATGTCGATACAGAGTGCATTAAAGTAAAGTCACAGTTATATCCTTTAAAAATATTTATAGCTTTATCAATCATTAAAGGGTTTGTCATTCCAGTGGAAATATAGGTATGTATCTTTTTTGATGCGACTGCAGTTAAAAATTTTTCATTAGTTATCATTGCAGAAGCAATTTTCTGGTTTTGAGGTTTATATTTGTCTAAAAAATCTAAACTAGGTATATCCCAAGCAGAAGCAAACCATTCTATATTTTTTTTCTTGCAATAATCATCAATTTCATCAAATTCCTTTTCTGAAAATTCTAGGCCCTCTTTTTGCTCTCTTTGGGTAGTTCCCCAAGGACTTTCCCGTTTTTCATTAAGTAATTCTTTTGTATAAACAATTTCAATTGTTCTTTTTTGAAATTTAACCGCATCGCATCCGCATTTTTTTGCCATGTCTATCAATTTTTTGGCAATTTCAATATCTCCATTGTGATTTATGCCAATTTCTGCAATTACTTTACAATATTTTGGTATATCGGTTTCTAAATTGCTCATTAAATAAATAATTGAAAAATATAAAATTTACTTACCAGATAGATCTTCCGCCATCAATAATTAAATTTTGTCCCGTCATATAACTTGATGCATCTGAACATAAAAACTGTATGGCAGACCTATATTCACTTCTGCTAGCAAGTCTTTTTAAGGGAATTTGCATTTTAACTTTTGATAAAAATTCTTTTCCTTGACTATTAAGAACTCCCCCAGGGGACAAAGCGTTACATCTTATTTTTTTATTAGGCCAATAAGTCGCCAAATATTTTGTTAGTCCAATTAGTCCATGTTTGATTACTGAATAAGTTACTGGTTTTATACTATCTTTGCTTAACTTGTTATTGTAAATCGATTGATTTGGGGCAATAACAGATAGGTCTGATGCTATATTTAAAATTATCCCTCCAAAATTTTTCATTTCACTTCCAAAAACCTGAGAACACAACATTGCTCCTGTTAATCCAACTTTTATCTCATCATTCCATTGAGCTAAGGAAAAATTTTCAAATCTGAAATCATTTGAGAAATTATTTTTTTTGCCGATTTTACTGTCAATAGCCGCATTATTGATCAAAATTTCAATCCTTAATCGTTGTTTTTTTAGACTTTTTAAAACAAATTTAATTGATTCTATGTTGGTGACGTCCATTTTAAAATATATGATCTTTTGATGTTTATATATTTTTTTTAATTTTTTTTGGGCTAGAATTAATTTCTTTTCATCAATATCAGTCAAAACAACATTGCCATTAATCTCCAAAATTGCTCTAGCATGTTCGTATCCAAGCATACCTGCCGCTCCAGTAATTAAACAGAATTTTTTTTTTAAATTATATTTGTTTAATCGCATCTATATACTTTTTGTTTGGCCACCATCAATTTTAATTAGTGAACCAGTTAAATAATTTGAGGAGCTTTCGCTTATCATAATACAAACTTCAAATATATCTTGAATACTGCCGAACTTATTCATTGGTACATTTTTCTTAATGTATTTTTTTGTTTTTTTTGAGTTGTTAATAATTTTTTTATGCCAGGTTGATCCTTCAAAATAAATATTACCTGGTACAATTCCATTTATACTTATTCCATTTTTTGCAAGTTCGTAAGAAAAATTTTTTATGTAAAAATTAAGAGCTGATTTTGCAACAGAATATCCTATTGGCGCACCATCAACTGCTTCATATCCACAGATTGATGAAATACAAATTATTTTACTATTATTTTTTTTTAAAATTTGTTTTGAGTTGTTAATCAAATTAATTGATGAAAAAAAATTATTATCGAATGCAAATTTAAAATTCAAATTATTATTGTTAAATTCGCTATTACCCTGATTACAAATTAGGACATCTAAAGATTTAAATTTTTTTCTGATTGTTTTAATAATTTTCAATATACTTTTTTCTTTGGTCAAATCACCTTCTATAAAATTACAATTTCCTAGTTTAACTGAAGCTCTTTTTAATTTTTTAAGATTTCTGCCATTAATAATTACTTCGTAATTACTCTCTTGATATAATCTAGCTAAATGGAAGCCAATTCCACTAGAAGAACCAGTTATAAATACAGTTTTATTATTTAACATTAAGCTTTTTAATTAAATCTTTTATATATCTCAAATTAATTTCTATCTCCTCTATATCTTTATTTTTTTTTGATCTAGCAGTTTGTAAAATTAAATTACCTTTATAATTTATACTCTCTAGATTTTGAAACAATTTTTTTAAATTAGCATTTCCATTGCCTAATCTTACGGTTTTGCCATATTTTTTTCTGTCTTTAACATGAACATTCAATATCCGATTACCGTATAACTTAAATTCTTTATCAATATCATAGTTTAAAGCAGCACTGTTTCCAGAGTCATAGTTTATACCGAATATTTTCTTATCTAATTTACTGATAAACTTTTTAAGTTTAAGAGGAGAGTAGTCTGACTCAAATAATAATTTAACTTTATTTTTTTTTAAAAAACTTGAAAATTTCTTACATGTATTCAAAAAATTTAATTCTTCTTTATTATTTGATAATGAACCATTGTCTACTAAAGGGATTACTATAAATTCAATTTTTAGCTTCCCGCAGAAAACAATTAGATTTTTAAAATCATCTAATAATTTCAGATTATTTGAATATTTCCAAAAAGGTTTTTGCATAAGATGATCACCGGTTAATGACTTAATATTAATTGAATATTTTTTTTTTAACTTTTTTATATTTTTTTGACCTTCGTCAGTAAGTAATGGATTTTTATAGTAATTTTTATAATCTAAGGTCCACTCGATTAATTTTAATTTTAATTTTTTTGCACTGTAAAATTCTTCTTTCCAATTTTTTTCAGGAAAAGCTTGAATTTTATTATTTATTTTTTTTGAAAGCCTGCCTTGCATAACTCCAAAATTATATCTCATACTTTTTTAATTTCTTCTACTAGTTCTAAATACGCACCTTCTGGAGTTTTGCAGTAAGTCATAATTACATTTCCATCCTCAGAAATTTGAGGCTCTGAATTAAAAATAATTTTTTTTTTTTTTAGAAATTTAAATAATTTAAAAATATTTTTTACAGTAATTGATAAATGAGTAATTCCAATAGAGTAAGGTTTAATTATATTTTTTTTAATTTTTGGTGAATTGGAAAAATAAAGAATTTCAATCTTATTTCCATTTTTATCGCCTAGTTTTAAAGTTCTTACTTTGACGTTTTTATAGAGCATAATCTTATCAATGAGTCTTCCACCTTCATTCAAATCTTTAATTATCTTAAATCCTAAATATTTATTCCAAAATAATAAGGATTTCTTGATATCTCTTGTTACTATTCCAGTATGTCTAATTGTAATCATTGATAAAAGATATTTTTTATGCTTTTTTCTATTACTTCTATTGCTTCAATAATTGCATCTTTAGTAATAGTTAATGGTGGTCCAATTTTGATAGACTCTCTTCCTGTATAACAAAGCAATAGACCATTTTTCATCGCATCTTCTACTAATAATTTAAGCTTATGGTCTATTTTGGGAATTTGAATATTGAATATCATAGAAGCAATTAGCCCCTTTCCATAGACATTGAAAAGATTTGGGAATTTTTTTGATAAATTGTTTAATCCTCCATGAAGGATTTCCCCTTTTTTTTTACTTTCAAAAGTTAATTTTTTATTTTTAATTTCCTCTATTACCGCTAATCCAGCACTGCAAGCAATCGGATTTGCTGAATTTGTACTACTCATGTTGCCAACTTCTGGAAGATCCAGAATTTTTTTTTTACCAATAACCCCTGAGACTGCGACTCCACCACCCATACCTTTTCCACAGCAGATTAAGTCAGGCCGAACACCATAATGTTCAAAACCAAAATTTTTGCCTGTCCTGCTAAATCCTGCCTGCATTTCATCAAATGTAATTAAAATATCGTTTTTTTTACAAATTTTAGATAACAATTTTATATATTTTTTTGGATAAAAAATTGCACCCCATCCCTGGAAACTTTCAATCATCACCCCACAAATATCTTTTTTAAGATTTATCTTTTTTTTTAATTTCTTTAAAGAGCTTTCTAAAAAATTTTCAGAGTCTTTTTCATTAGTAACCCAAGGATATGGAAATGGAAGATGATGAATGTTTTTATCATGATAACCAATCCATTCTTTCTGTTTTTTATTGCCACTCATCATTTGAGAGGCCATTGTGCGTCCATGCCAGTTACCCTCAAAACATATGATTCCTAGCTTTCTTTTTTTTAATTGTTGCCCATGCATCCTCATCAATTTAAATGCAGCCTCGGTAGCTTCTGTGCCAGCTGACATTAAAAAGGCTTTTTGAAATCCATTTCCTGAAAATTTTATTAACTCCTTTAAATATTTTTCTCTTAATTTATTTATATATGCATAACTATGTATAAAATCTTTTTTCAAGGAATTATTAATATATTTTTTTATTCTAGAATTAGAGTGTCCAACATTAGCGACGAAGATTGTTGAAGTAAAATCAATGAACTTATTTCCGGAAATATCATATATGTTGAAATTTTTAGCTTTTGACCAAGCTATAGAAACTTGGCCATGCATAGATCTTGATTCGTACTTCTCAATTTTTTTAAAAAGATTTTTTGTTCCTGGGGCAGGAACTTTTGTAAAAATATAACGATTTTTAGTTTTTATCTTTTTTTCCATAAATATTTTATGTATTGATAATCCTCAATTGTATCAATTTCTTGACTATAAGGTGTTATAAAAGCTTTAACTTTAGATCCAAAAAGCTTTTTATTTTTTAAAACAAATTCTTTTCTATAAATATCTATATTACCATTTGGGAAAAAAGTTTTAGGAAAATTTTGTCTTGGAGCATTAAGTTCATCAATTGACAATTTTAAATTTTGAAGTGATTTAATCAATCCCTTTTTAACTTCAAAAGTTTTATATGAGGATTCTTGCATTTCATGAACTGACCTAAGTGAAATACAATTAGATTTTAACATAACTTTATATGCATTTTTGATTTGTTCAATTTTTCTTAAGGGAGAAGTTGGTCTAATATGTGCAATATAATCAAAATTTATATTGATATTTTTTATTGCATGATCAATCATTTCATAGTCTGTTGAATTATCGTTGCTTATTTTTTTAGGTCTTATTAATATCTCTATTGAATGATATTTTCTTGCTATATCTGCATATTTTTTTGAATCTGTTGACAAAAAAATTTTTGTAAATATTTTTGCTTTCAAACAATGTTCTATTGATAATTCAATTAAAGATTTTTTTGCAATTTTTAATATATTTTTATTTTTTATTCCCTTAGAGCCAGATCTTGCTGGAATTAAAGCTATAATTTTTTTCATTTTTAGATTAATCTTAACAAAATTTAGTTAGATTTAAAAAAACTTGATAACAAAATAATTAGTATATTGTTCAATATTTATAAAAAATTTTTTTCAGTGCATAAATCAAGCCAATTGAGCTATTAGTACTGGTTAGCTACATGCGTTGCCGCACTTCCACACCCAGCCTATCAACGTGGTGG
>MDSZ01212070.1_pt1 | contig 12816 bp, 15 predicted proteins | sample 811201 | NCBI WGS metagenome assembly MDSZ01 (sample SAMN05326647, study PRJNA326480) | marine metagenome | isolation source: seawater | place: Indian Ocean: North | collected 2010
AAAAATTCATACATTCTATCTTTTCTTAAAGATACTTTTAAGCCCGCACTTGTACCTTTTCTCGTTTTAAAATTTGATATTGATTTTTTAAACTTAGTTATCACAGGTTTCTGACCAGCAAGTAATGATAAATCATTTTCACAAGCTTTTAACACTTTGTTATCATTGCCATCTAATCCTAAACCCATATTAATTACAATTTTTTCTAATAGCGGACCCATATTAATATTTTTATAACCAAATTTATTTTGTAAATTAGGTGCAATATCTTTTTTATATAATTCCTTTAATCTCGGTATCATGCTTTACTTTTTTTTTCTTTTTTTGTTTTTTTTTCTTTTTCAATAATCGAAAGATTAGAAATATTTATAAAATTTTCCTTATTTATAATTCCACCTTTTTTTTCTTTTGTGGTTTTCATATGTTTCTTAATTAAATTAAGACCTTTAACTTTTGCTCTATAGTTTAATCTATCAATTTCGATTATTTCACCTTCTTTTTTTTTATCTTTTCCAACTAATACTTTTACTTGAGAGCCTTTTTTAATCATTTACAAAACCTCCGGTGCTAGAGAGATAATCTTCATTTGACCTCTTAATCTTAGCTCTCTTGTTACTGGACCAAATATTCGTGTTCCTATTGGTTCTCCCTTATCATCAGTTAAAACTGCAGCATTATTGTCAAATTTTACTTTTGAGCCATCATTTCTGTGAATTCCTTTTTTCACTCTAACTACTACAGCGTTATGAACAGAACCCTTTTTAACTTTGCCTTTAGGAATGGCCTCTTTGACAGAAACTTTTATAATATCTCCAATACTTGCATATCTTCGTTTTGATCCACCTAGGACTTTTATACACTCAACTCTTTTGGCACCAGTGTTATCAGCAACCAATAATTCAGTTTGAACTTGGATCATGTTTTCACCTCTAGAACAGTAAATTTTTTTGTTTTTGAAATTGGTTTCGATTCAATAATTGAAACTTTGTCTCCAGTTTTATATTGATTTGATTCATCGTGAACTCGATATTTTTTTCTTGTTTTTACAACTTTTTGAAGCACTGGATGTTGATATTTTCTTTCAACAATCACAGTTATTGACTTGTTTCCTTTGTCGCTTACCACTCTACCTTCTAGTATTTTTTTAGGCATTTTTTTCTCTTATTAAAGTTTTAAGTCTTGCAATGTTTCTTCTAGTTTCCTTAAATTTTGCTGGACTTTTTAATTGACCATTATTTTTCTGAAATCTTAAATTAAATAAATCTTTTTTAAAAGATTCCAAATTTTTTGCAATTTCAGTTTCTGATAATTTTTTTATATCTTTTTTTTTCATCATATTCTCTTTATAAATTTACACTTAATTGGCAGTTTCGCTGAAGCTTTATATAAAGCCTCTCTAGCAACTTGTTCTGAAATACCATCTACTTCAAATAATATTCTTCCAGGTTTTACTCTACATGCCCAAAATTCTGGAGAACCTTTTCCTTTACCCATTCTAACCTCTGTTGGTTTTTTTGAAACTGGAATATTTGGAAAAACTCTTGTCCATACTCTTCCTTGTCTTTTCATGTGTCTTGTTAAGGCTACTCTAGCGGCCTCTATTTGTTTAGATATAACTCTATCGGGTTGTAATGCTTTAAGACCATAAGCTCCATAATTCATTAAATTGCATCTAGAAGCTACTCCATGTATTCTTCCTTTATGTGCTTTTCTAAATTTTGTTCTTGTAGGTTGTAACATCTTTAATTTTTATTAGTCTCTTGACTAAATTCCTTTGTAAAAATTTCTCCTTTATAAATCCATACCTTGACACCAATAATACCATAAGTAGTTAATGCTTCAGCTTCAGCATAATCTATGTCTGCTCTGAGTGTATGAGAAGGTATAGCTCCATCTCTTAACCACTCAGTTCTAGCTATTTCGTTTCCACCCAATCTACCACTTAATGCAACTTTAATTCCTTTTGCTCCCAATCTTATTGCGGATTGCATAGATCTTTTCATTGCCTTTCTATATGAAACTCTCTTAACAAGTTGTTGCGCAATATTTTCGGCAACAAGATAACTGTTAGTTTCTGGTTTTTTTACTTCTTTTATGTTTAATACAACTTCATTTGATGTGATATCTGAAAGTTTTTTCTTTATCTTCTCAATATCACTTCCTTTTTTACCAATTACAAAACCAGGTCTAGAAGTATAGATAGTTACAAAGCATTTTTTTGTTGTTCTTTCAATCATAACTTTTGAAACTCCAGAATTTACAACAGTTTTTTTTATATGTTCTCTGATTTTAAAATCTTCAATTAAATAATTACCAAAATTCTTTTTACTAGCATACCAGACTGAGTCCCAGCCTTTATTTATTCCTAATCTCAGTCCTATTGGATTAACTTTTTGGCCCATTTTGTTTTAACTCCTGTAATTTTTCTGATAAAATTATTGTTACATTAGAATACGGTTTAATTATTGGGGCTGCTCTACCTTTTGCTCTAGCTCTAAATCTTTTCATTATTATTTGTTTGCCACAATATGCCTCTTTAACAATTAATTTATCAATATCGTATTGATAGTTATTTTCAGCATTTGCTATTGCTGAAGAAATTGTTTTTTTAATATCTTTTGAAATTCTTTTTTCTGAAAAAGAAAGATCTCTAATAGCTTCATCCGCTTTCTTTCCAACGATAGATCTTAATATTGGTGAAAGTTTTCTGGTGCTCGATCTAATATTTTTATTAACTGCTTTTACAGTTTTCAAATCTAAATTTTTATTTTTTTCAGTTTTCATCTATTATTTTTTACCAGCGTCAGGTGCTGCCTCTTTTGCTTTTTTATCCGCAGGAGTATGTCCAAAAAATTGACGCGTTGGCGCAAATTCTCCAAATTTGTGACCTACCATATCCTCAGATATTGTAATTGGTATAAATTTTTTACCATTATAAATTAAGAAACTTATTCCAACAAAATCCGGTAAAATTGTTGATTTTCTTGACCAAGTTTTTATAGGTTTTCTGCTAGGATTATTCTTTTCCTTCTCGACTTTTTTAATTAAGCTCTCCTCAACAAATGGACCTTTCCAGATAGATCTTGCCATATTATTTTTTACCTTTTCTTCTAATTATAAATTTGTCTGTTCTTTTATTATCTCTAGTTTTTAAACCTTTTGCAGAAACTCCCGTAGGAGAAACAGGATGTCTTCCACCTGCTGTTTTACCCTCTCCACCGCCGTGAGGGTGGTCTACAGGATTCATAGCAACACCTCTTGTGTGAGGTCTTCTACCAAGCCATCTTGATCTTCCTGCTTTTCCAATACTTATGTTTTTTTGGTCAGGATTAGACAAAGTTCCTATTGTAGCCAAACATCTAGAGTCTATTTTTCTAACCTCTCCTGAGGTCATTTTAATTATAGAATAATTTCCATCAGAACCGGATATTGTTACATGTGTACCCGCAGCCCTTGCTATTTTTCCTCCACCACCTGGTTGAAGTTCAACATTATGGATGTCAATACCTACAGGTATGTCTTTTAATTGTAAAGCATTTCCAATCTTAATTTCTGAATTAGGTCCATTTTTAATTTTATCTCCAACTTTAATTTTATGTGGCGCTAAATAGTATGATTTTTCGCCATCATCAAATTTAATTAACATTATGTGACACGATCTATTTGGATCATACTCTAGTCTTTCAACAGTTCCCGCTATATCAAATTTATTTCTATAAAAATCTATAATTCTATATTTTTGTTTGTGTCCACCGCCATGATTTCTTGAAGTTATTCGTCCTAAATTATTTCTTCCTTTGGAAGATTTGTTTTGTGAGGTTAAAGGTTTATAAGGCTTCCCTTTCCATAAATTTGACCTATCAATTAAGATAGTAGATCTAGAAGATTTTGTGTAGGGTTTAAATTGTTTTAATGCCATTAATTAGATACCTGTTGTTAGATCAATATTTTGACCTTTTTTTAAAGTTACAATTGCCTTTTTAAATCCTGAGATTTTTACTTTACGACCTCTTGTAGATTTAATTTTAGATTTCTTATTTACTATATTAACTTTTGTTACTTCAACTTTGAAAATTTTTTCTATATTTTTCTTTATAAGTTTTTTATTAAAATTTTTTCTTACTTTGAAAATAATTTTATTTAATTCAGACTGGTTTGTAGATTTTTCAGTAACGATTGGAGAAATTATGTTATCGTAAATAAATGATTTTGTGATCATATATACCTCTTCTCTAAATCTTTAATTGAACTCTCTGTAAAAATAACTTTTTTATATTTAACTAAGTCATAAAGAACAATATTAGAAACATTTGAAACTTTAACATTAGGTATATTTTTTAAAGATCTGCCAATTTTGTCAAAAGACGATTTGTCTAAAATCATCGTAGAATTTGTAGCTTCAAATTTTTTGAGAATCGAGAACATTTCTTTGGTTTTTGTAATTGTTTTTTCAAAGTCGTCAAAAATTATAAGATCTTTTAAATTGTTTTTTTCAGATATTATCGACGACAATCCTAATTTTTTTTCTTTCTTGTTAAGTTTTCTAGTTTTATATGAACTTTCTCCTTTAGGGCCATGAGCAACACCACCTCCAACAAAGATTGGTGCTTTTCTACTTGCATGTCTTGCATTACCTGTTCCTTTTTGAGCATAGATCTTTGAAGTTGAGCCTATAATTTCATTTTTTTGTTTTGTTTTAGCCTTTCGCCCTTTGAAATTAGCAATATTTTTATACAATATTTCACTAATTAGTTTTTTGTTAATTTTGTTTGTAAAAACATTATCCGCTACCTCAAAAGTATTTTTTTGACCGTTTATTGATATTTTATCTAATTTCATAATTTATTTCTTTTTTTTATCTGCAATATTTTTTGCTTTTTTTGCAGCCTCAATCTTTTCTAAGATAGTTGATTTAGAAATATTTTTTACAGATTTGGTTACAATAACTTCGCTATTTTTTGAACCGGGTATTGATCCTTTAACAAATAAAAGTTGATTTTCTGTGTCTTTTTTTATTATTTCTAGATTTTGCATTGTTCTATATTTGTCACCCATGTGTCCAGCCATTTTTTTGTTTTTAAATACTTTTCCTGGATCCTGTCTTTGACCAGTTGATCCATGCGATCTATGGGAAATTGATACTCCGTGAGATGCTCTTAAGCCTCCAAAATTGTGTCTTTTCATTGCTCCAGCAAAACCTTTTCCGATTGTTTTTGACTTAATATCTACAAATTTTATGTTTTCAAAAATTTCTATTCCAAATTCATTGCCCTCTTTATAATCTTCTAACTTGTCTATTCTAATTTCTTTTAATACTCTTTTTGGTTCTGTATTTTTTTTTGCAAAATAACCTTTCATTTGTTTGGATAGTTTAGACGCTTTAATGCTTCCAAATCCAAGCTGTATTGCTGAATAACCTCTTTTATCTTTTTCTATCAGGCTTATTATTCTAGCTTTTTCTATTTTCAAAACCGTTACAGGTACGGATTGTCCTGTATTATAAAATTCTCTTGTCATTCCAAGTTTAGTTCCTAAAAGTTCTAGATTACTCATATCTTAATCTCCACATCTACTCCTGATGCTAAATCTAACTTCATTAAAGCTTCTACTGTTTGTGGAGTTGGTTCTATTATGTCTATAAGTCTTTTGTGTGTTCTTGTTTCAAATTGTTCTCTACTTTTTTTATCTATATGAGGAGATCTTAAAACTGTATATCTCTCTATTTTAGTTGGCAATGGTATTGGGCCTTTTATGTTTGCTCCAGTTCTCTTAACAGTGTTTACAATTTCTTCAGTGGATTGATCTAAGATTTTATTGTCATAAGCTCTTAGTTTAATTCTGATATTTTGTTTTTCCATTATTGTGTACCTGTTTTTTTTGTTACTTCATCTTGAACATTTTGAGGAACTTTATCATAATGGTCAAAAAACATTGAATATTGAGCTCTTCCTTGTGACATAGATCTTAATGCGTTTATATATCCAAACATATTAGCTAGTGGAACCATTGCAGTAACAACTGTTGCATTTCCTCTTTGCTCTTGTGTATTAATTTGTCCTCTTCTACTGTTTAAATCTCCAATAACGTCTCCCATGTAATCTTCGGGTGTTACTACTTCAACTCTCATAATTGGTTCTAAAAGTTTTAACGTTGCTTTTTGGCAGGCTTCTTTAAAACATTGTCTTGAGGCTAATTCAAAAGCTAAAACACTTGAATCGACATCATGATGTAATCCATCTACAATAGTCACTTTGTAATCAATTATTGGAAAACCAGCCAATATCCCATTATCAGAAACACTTTCAATACCTTTTTCAACGCCAGGTATAAATTCTTTGGGAATTGCACCACCTTTAATTTTATTTTCTATCTCTCTACCTTTTCCTGGCTCCAATGGTTCAAGCTGTAATTTAACTCTAGCAAATTGACCTGCGCCTCCACTCTGTTTTTTATGTGTATAATCATTTTCTGCAAAACCAAGAATTGTTTCTCTATAAGCAACTTGTGGAGCTCCAACATTCGCTTCAACTTTAAATTCTCTTTTCATTCTGTCTACAATTATATCTAAATGTAATTCACCCATTCCTTTTATAATAGTTTGCCCAGACTCCTCATCAGAAGTTACTCTAAATGAAGGATCTTCTTTAGCTAATCTTCCAAGTGCTTCACCCATTTTTTCTTGATCACCTTTAGTTTTTGGTTCAACTGCAATTTCAATTACAGGATCTGGGAATTCCATGGGTTCGAGTAATATCGGATTATTTTCATTTGCTAGAGTGTGACCAGTTATTGTATTTTTTAAACCTGCTAGTGCTACGATATCACCTGCATTTGCCTCTTTTATATCTTCTCTTGAATTAGCGTGCATTAAAAGCATTCTTCCAACTCTTTCCTCTTTATCTTTTGATGTATTATAAATACCTGTTCCAGATTTTATAGTGCCTGAATAAATTCTTATAAAAGTCAAAGATCCTACAAAAGGATCATTCGCAACTTTAAATGCTAAGGCTGAAAAAGGAGCGTTATCCTCAAATTTCATTTCTATTTCATCTTCAGTGTTAGGTATAGTTCCTTTAATTGATCCTAGGTCTTTTGGGCTTGGTAAAAAATCAATTACAGCATCCAAAAGTGGCTGAACACCTTTATTTTTAAATGCTGATCCAGTTATTACAGGGACAAAATCAAAATTTAAACATCCTTTTCTTATACATCTGATTAGATCAACATCTTTGATCTCATCTCCGTTAAGATATTTCTCCATTAATATTTCATCCTGCTCAACTGCAGTTTCGACCAACTCTTGTCTATATTTTTCTGATATTTCTTTTAAGTCTGAAGGTATTTCTTGGTATTCAAATTCTGCACCTAACGACTCATCCTTCCAAATAACTGCTTTCATTTTTATTAAATCAACCACGCCTTTTAAAGATGACTCAATACCAACAGGAATTTGTAAAACTAAAGGTTTGGCGCCAAGTCTATCTTTTATCATATCAACACATCTGAAAAAATCAGCACCCGTCCTGTCTAGCTTATTAACAAAACATATTCTTGGAACTTTGTACTTGTCTGCTTGTCTCCAAACAGTTTCTGATTGTGGTTCAACACCTGCGACACCATCAAATACAGCTACAGCACCATCTAAAACTTTAAGTGATCTTTCAACTTCAATTGTAAAATCAACATGGCCTGGAGTATCTATAATATTAATTCTATGGTCTCTCCAAAAGCAAGTTGTTGCTGCAGAAGTTATTGTAATTCCTCTTTCTTGTTCTTGCTCCATCCAATCCATAGTGGCCGCTCCATCATGTACTTCACCAATTTTGTGACTTTTGCCTGTATAATATAAAATTCGTTCTGTTGTAGTTGTTTTTCCAGCATCAATATGTGCCATTATTCCAATGTTTCTATATTTATCTATATTATGAGTTCTAGCCATTTAACTACCACCTGTAATGTGCAAAAGCTTTGTTTGATTCTGCCATTTTATGCGTGTCTTCTTTTTTTTTGATAGATGATCCTTTATTATTATAAGCATCAAATATTTCATTAAATAATTTATCAGACATTGTTTTATCTTTTCTTTTTCTAGAGGCATCAATCAACCATCTTAATGCAAGCGCTTGTGATCTTTTAGCCCTAACTTCTACAGGTACTTGGTATGTAGCGCCTCCAACTCTTCTGGATCTTACCTCAACAGTTGGTCTTATGTTATTAATAGCATCATTAAATACATTAATTGGTTCATCTTTTGATTTAGATTTTATTTTATCTAAAGCATCATAAACAATTTTTTCTGCTGTTGTTTTTTTTCCATCAAACATTATTGAATTAATTAACTTTGGAATAATTGCTGATTTAAATTTTGGATCTACAATTGGTATTTTTTTTGGAGCTTTTCTTTTTCTAGACATATAAAATTACTTTCCTTTTTTTGCTCCATATTTTGATCGTTGTTGCTTTCTTGCTGACACACCTTGTGTATCTAAATTACCTCTTAGTATATGATATCTTACACCTGGTAGATCTTTAACTCTTCCACCTCTTATTAACACAACTGAGTGCTCTTGTAAGTTATGTCCTTCACCAGGTATGTATGAAATTACTTCATGACCATTTGATAATCTTACCCTGGCAACTTTTCTCAAAGCAGAGTTTGGTTTTTTAGGAGTGGTTGTATACACCTTTAAGCACACCCCTCTTTTTTGTGGTGACTGCTCTAGAGCTGGAACTTTATTCCTCGTCTTTGGTCTATTTCTTTTTTTTCTTAAAAGTTGGTTTACTGTAGGCATAATAAATAATTTTTTTGAATGAAACTGAAGAACGGCTAGTTTGGCAGCGTTTAGTACAAAGTACTACATTCCAACCAAAAAAATATCGCCAAAATACTTAAATTTTTAGATTTGTCAAATTAAAAGGATCAAAAAAAGCCATATTTTATTAGCTAGATGAAGGATTTTCTATAGATTCTTGCTGTTGTTTATCTGCTAAAAAGGCTTTGTCATCCTCTTTAGCTTTTGAGTTCCATCGTACTTTAATAGATCCAGTTCCCGCAGGTACTAATCTTCCCACTATGACATTCTCTTTTAAACCTTTAAGTTTGTCTGTTTTTCCTCTAATTGCCGCGTCCGTTAAAACACGAGTAGTCTCTTGAAAAGATGCTGCTGATATAAATGACTCAGTTTGTAATGATGCTTTAGTTATTCCCATTAATACTCTCTCACCAGAAACTAAATTTTTACCTTCTTGTTTCAACCTAAAATTTGTTTCATCAAAACGGGTCTTTTCAATTATTTCTCCAGGTAAAAAATTTGAATCACCAGAATTTTTTACTTCTATTTTTTTAAGCATCTGTCTTAAGATAACCTCTATATGTTTATCGTTAATTATTACACCTTGTAGTCTGTAAACTTCTTGGACTTGATTAACAAAGTACTCCGTCAAATCTTTTATTCCTAGTATTCTTAATATGTCGTGAGGTAATGGCTGACCATCCAATAAATATTCACCTTTTTTAATTCTTTCACCCTGATTAAAGTTTATATGTTTTCCTTTTGGAATTAAATATGATGAAGTATCCCCATTTTCAGATTCAATTGTAATTTTCTGTTTTCCTCGCACTTCTTTTCCAAAAATTACTTTTCCATCATTCTCAGCAATTATTGCGCTATCTTTTGCTTTTCTAGCTTCAAATAATTCAGCAACCCTAGGTAAACCTCCTGTTATATCTTTTGTTTTAGAAGTTTCTTTTGGTAGTCTAGCTATCACATCTCCAGCATGAATTTTTTGCCCGTCAGTAACTGATAAAATAGAATCTGGTACTAAATAATATCGAGCTTCATTATCATCTGCTTTTTTAATAACATTTCCTTTATCATCTCTAAGGGTAATTCTTGGTTTTAAATCTGTATTTTTTGATTGTGTTTTCCAATCAATAACTGTTTTTGTTGAAATTCCTGTAGCATCATCTGTTGTTTCTGCAATTGAAACTCCATCTATTAGATCGACAAAATTTGCAATACCACTTTTCTCAGCAATTACTGGGGTCGTATACGGGTCCCACTCACAGATTTTTGTATTTTTATTTATTTGTTCTCCATTTTGGAAAAAAAGTTTTGATCCATATGGAACTTTATAAACAGCAATTTGCATACCTTTATCATCTTCAATAGACAATTGTGTGTTTCTTCCCATAATAATTAAATTCTTTTTTGAGTCCTCTATAAGGTTTGTATTTATTATTTTTAGAGTCCCTTTTGATTTGGTAACAATTTGACTTTCTTGTTTAATTGAGGCTGTTCCACCAACGTGAAAAGTTCTCATAGTTAGTTGTGTTCCTGGTTCACCAATTGACTGAGCAGAAATCATACCTATTGCTTCGCCAACGTTAACTAAGATGCCTCTTGAAAGATCTCTTCCATAACAAGTTGAGCACACTCCTTCAGATAGACTACAAGTTATGACAGAATGTACATCTATAGTTTTTACTCCAGCTGCATCTATTTTTTCACATCCTTCTTCATCAATCATTTCACCTTTTTTTATTATAATATCCCCTGTAATTGGGTTCTTTATATCTTTAGAAGCGACTCTTCCTAACGCACGCTCTGATAAACTTACAATTACATTTCCACCTTCAATTATTTCACTTAATTGTATAAAGCCAGGATTTTCACATTTTTTAGATGTTATTGTAAGATCTTGAGCAACATCACATAATCTTCTTGTTAAGTATCCAGAGTTTGCAGTTTTTAATGCAGTATCCGCTAAACCTTTTCTGGCTCCGTGAGTCGAGTTAAAGTACTCTAGAGCAGTTAAACCTTCCTTAAAATTTGAGGTAATTGGACTTTCAATAATTTCTCCTGATGGTTTTGCAATTAAACCTCTCATACCAGCTAGTTGTTTCATTTGAGCGGCTGATCCTCTTGCACCACTATCTGCCATCATAAATACAGAATTAATTTTTAAACCGTCTTTGTTAACCTCTGTTGCTGAAATTCTTTTCATCATTTCAGAGGCTACTTTGTCGGTACATTTTGACCAAGCATCAACTACCTTATTATATTTTTCGCCTCTGGTGATTAAACCTTCTGAATATTGATTTTCATATTCAGATATTAGTTTTTTAGTCTCATCAATAAGTTGTTCTTTGTTATCTGGAATAATTAAATCATCTTTACCAAATGATATTCCTGCCTTAAACGCATATTTGAATCCTAAATCTTTTAATTTATCGCAAAAAATTACTGTGCTTTTTTGTCCGCTGAATCTAAATATATGATCGATAACCTCTGAAACAACTCTCTTTGGTAGCAGTCTATCAATCAAAGAAAATTTATTATTTATATTTTTTGGAATAATGTTAGCTAAAAGAAATCGACCAACAGTGCTAGTATATTTTTCGAACTTTATATTACCTTTTTCATCTAAGGTTTCGAATCTTGAAATAATTCTTGAATGGATTTTTATACTATTATTTTCCAATGCTTGAAGTATTTCATCAGTGTTAACAAAATGTCCCTCGATTTTTTCATTTTGGTAAGGTGGTTGAGATAAATAATATATTCCAAGTATCATATCCTGACTTGGTACAATTATTGGTTTTCCATTAGATGGACTTAAAATATTGTTTGTAGACATCATTAAAACTCTTGCTTCAAGTTGCGCCTCTAAACTAAGTGGAACATGCACTGCCATTTGATCTCCATCAAAATCTGCATTAAATGCTGCGCATGTTAATGGATGTAATTGTATAGCATCACCTTCAATTAATTTAGGTTCAAATGCCTGTACCCCAAGCCTGTGCAGTGTTGGTGCTCTATTTAGTAAAACTGGATGTTCTCTCACTATAATTTCAAGAGCATCCCAAACTTCATCTCGTTCTTTTTCAACTAATTTTTTTGCTTGTTTTATTGTTGATGCTAAGCCTAATTTATTTAATCTTGCATATAAAAATGGTTTAAAAAGTTCAAGTGCCATTTTTTTTGGGAGTCCACATTCATGTAACTTAAGGTCTGGACCAACAACTATTACTGATCTTCCTGAATAATCTACTCTTTTTCCTAATAAATTTTGTCTAAATCTTCCCTGCTTACCTTTAAGCATTTCTGCTAAAGATTTTAACGGTCTTTTCCCTGTGCCAGTTATTACTCTTCCTCGTCTACCATTATCAAACAGAGCATCTACTGATTCTTGAAGCATTCTTTTTTCATTTCTTATAATTATATCTGGGGCTTTAAGATCCATTAATCTTTTTAATCTATTGTTTCTATTAATTACCCTTCTATATAAATCATTAAGATCTGAGGTTGCAAATCTACCACCGTCTAGAGGAACGAGAGGTCTTAATTCAGGTGGAATAACTGGTATTGTTGTTAATATCATCCAATCTGGTTTGTTTCCAGTTTCAATAAATGAGTCTATAAGCTTTAATCTTTTAACATTTCTTTCTTCGGTAACTTTTGACTTAGTCTCTTTAATAGACTTAGAAAGTTTTTCTTTTTCAGCTTTAAGATCAATTGATTTTAATATTTCTAATATTGCCTCTGCACCAATTCCAGCAGTAAACGACTCTTCTCCATATTGATCTTGGTATTTAATTAATTCTTCCTCGTTTAATAATTGGTTTTTTTTCAGTCCAGTTAAACCTGGTTCAATAACTATAAAATTTTCAAAATACAAAACTTTTTCAACTTCTTTTAATTTCATATCGATTACTAAAGAAATTCTACTTGGTAACGACTTTAAAAACCAAATATGAGCAACTGGAGTAGCTAAATTTATATGGCCCATACGCTCTCTTCTTACATTAGATTT
>MDSZ01019077.1_pt1 | contig 12815 bp, 15 predicted proteins | sample 811201 | NCBI WGS metagenome assembly MDSZ01 (sample SAMN05326647, study PRJNA326480) | marine metagenome | isolation source: seawater | place: Indian Ocean: North | collected 2010
ACACTCACTTTTAATAACCTATATAGACTTAAACTAAGTATATCAATAATATGATATAATAATTTATGAGTATAATTAAAAAAAAAGAAAAAAATTTAAAAGAATTAATAAATAAACTTGGCACTTTAACTTTAACTTATTCACAACCAACATATGAAATTGAAAAAATTAAAACAGAAAAGAATGAAATTTTGAGACAAAAAAATCAAATTGAAAAAAAAAATCAAGATTTAATAAGAGAACATAATTATTTAAAAGAAAAAATTAAAAGTTTACAGTTAGAAGTAAGTAAAAAATCAGAGTTAGAAGATAATTTTAATCAAGAAATTGAAGAACTTAGCAAAGAAACAGAAAATTTAGTATCTGAAATTGAAAAATGGCAAATGTAAATATAAAATTCAATAATAAAGACTATTTACTATCATGTGATGATGGACAAGAAGAGTCACTTAAAAAGCTAACTCAATTTTTAGATAAAAAATATAATGAACTAAAGGAAAAATTAGGAAATATTGGAGAGAATAAATTATTATTAATCACTACTATTCAGTTAATTGATGAATATTTCGATCTTAAACAAAGAGTATCAAAACAAAAAGCAAAGCTAGACGAATTATCTGAAAAATTTCTAGATTTAAAAAAGTTAGCTATTAAATACAAAGAGGGCAAAGACAGAGAAATAGATAAACTTCACCAAGAAATGGATAGCTTTAAAAATACGATAGAAAAAAATAATAATTTATATGAAACAATGCTCGATAAGACTACTGAGTCCTTAGAAAAAATTATTTCAAACACTGAATCTATTTCAAAAATTCAGTAGATGTCAAAAAAAAATCAATTAAGAAAGAAATTTTTAAATTTGAGAAAAAAAAAATATTTTGAAATAAATAGGTTCTTCTTTAAGCCCCTTGATTTATTAATAAAAAAAAAATTCAAAAATAAGGCTAAAATAAATTTATCTAGCTTTTATCCTTCTTCTTTTGAGGTAAATATGATGCATTTATTTTATTATAAATTTAGAAAAAAACTAAAAATTGTTTTGCCAGTAATATTAGAAAATTATTCAATGAATTTTTTTAATTGGAATATTTTTGATACCTTAAAAATAAATAAATTTGGCATGTTAGAACCTGTTCTTCAAACAAAATCTACGGTACCAGATATTATGTTAATACCTTTGCTAGCTTACGATAAAAATAAAAGTAGATTAGGCTATGGCAAAGGATTTTATGACAGATATCTCAATAGATATATAAAGAAGAATAAAAAAATTATAACTGTAGGGGTTGCTTTTTCTTTTCAACAAGCAAAAAAAATTCCAACAGATAATTATGATGTTAAACTAGATTATATTTTGAATGAGAAAGGTATTTTTTAATGAAAATTCTAATTTTAGGTGATGTCATGGGAGCTCCTGGAAGAAATGTTATTAAAAACAAGCTTTCTCAAATCATTTCTGAAAATAAGATAGATTTTACAGTTTTAAATGGAGAGAACTCTGCGGATGATGGAAAAGGAATTACAAATTTTATTGCAAAGGATTTTTTTTTACAAGGTGTTGACGTTATTACATCTGGAAATCACATTTGGAATAAAAAAGAGACAATTGATTTTATAAACTCAGAAAAAAGACTATTAAGGCCGGCTAATTTAGCCGAGGGTTCTCCAGGAAATGGGTTTGGAATATTTCAATCAAAAAACAAAAAATTTAAAGTAGGTGTAGTAAATTTAATGGGCAATGTCTTTATGAGAAAAGCGAACAATGTTTTTGATGTTTGCAAAAAAATTGAAGAAAAAATAATTTTAAAAAAAAACGTTGATTTTATCGTGGTAGATTTTCACGCGGAAGTTACTAGTGAAAAAACGGCTATGGGACATTTTCTTGATGGAAAAGCAACTTGCGTAGTTGGAACTCATACACATATTCCAACCGCTGATACTAGAATTTTAGATAAAGGAACTGCTTATCAAACAGATATTGGAATGTGTGGAAATTATAATTCTGTTATAGGAATGAATAAAGAAAATTCATTAAAAAGATTTTTAAATGATAAAAATGCAAAAGACCATTTTCCTGCTGAAGGTGAAGCTACAATTTCAGGTGTGATCGTTGAAGGTGATGAAAAAACTGGATTAGCTAAAAATATAACTCAAATAATGTTAGGTAAAAATCTAAAATAGACTTATGGCTGGACACTCTCATTGGGCAGGAATAAAACATAAAAAAGGTCGTGCAGACAAAGAGAGATCAAAAGTTTTTTCAAAATTATCTCGAGAGATAACAGTGGCAGCAAAATTGGGAGACAAAAATCCAGAGATGAATCCTAGACTAAGGGCAGCTATTCAGGCAGCTAAGCAAGCCAACATGCCTAAAGAAAATATATTAAGAGCAATTAATAAATCAGATTTAAGTGAAAATAAAAATTATGAAAACCTAAGATATGAAGGTTTTGGTCCAGCAAACTCAGCATTCATTATCGAAACATTGACTGATAACAAGAATAGATCAGCATCAAAAATAAGAACAGTTTTGCAAAAAAGTGGTGGAAGACTAGGAGAAGCTGGATCTACAACACATCTTTTTGAAAATTTTGGCGTAATACACATAAATAAAGATAAGTTAAAGGAGGATGAGATTTTGGATATCGCAACAAACTCCGGTGCAAAAGACTACGTCTCTTTTGAAAATATTCATGAAATTGTATGTAATAAAGAGGATTTTTATAAAGTAAGAAACGAGATTGAAAAAAAAATAGATAATTTTGAATATTCGGGGATAGAGTGGAGGCCGTATACATATTTAAGTTTGAAAAAAGAAGAATATGATAAAATATTAGAAACTTTCAAATCTTTAGAAGACTTAGATGATGTGCAAAAAGTTTATACTAATGTAAATATAAAATAATATGAAAATAATCGGAATAGACCCAGGTCTTACTGGAGCAATAGCAGTTTTAGAGGATAAAAAAGTAATTGAATTGTTTGAAATGCCAGTGATGGCTGAAGGAAAGAAAAATAAAAGACAACTAAATAGTGCTCAGCTAGTAAAATTATTGAAAGATAATATTGATAACAAAAAAAACGAGGAAGTTTCTGTTGTGGTTGAACAGGTTAATGCAATGCCTGGTCAGGGAGTTACAAGCATGTTTAATTTTGGACAATCATTTGGGGCTATAAAAGGTATTTGCGCTGCTTTAGGATTGCCTATATTTTTTGTGAGGCCCTCAAAGTGGAAAAAGCATTTTGAACTAATTAATTCATCAAAAGACTCAAGTAGAACCAAAGTTATCGAGATGTACCCTGTGTTATCTAGCCGTCTGTCAAAAAAAAAAGACGTGAATAAAGCAGACGCAATTTTGATAGCTAGATATTTTAGTGAGACCAGATTAGGTTTACATTGATAGTTTTTAGAATAAATTACAAAAAACGCCAAATTCATGACACATTCTAAAAGTAGATAACTTTAATGGAACAAGAAATAGCATCTCAAGTAGTTGGATTAGGTGGAAGCACAGACTTCTCTCTTTGGAAACTTTTTCTGAGAGCTGATTTTGTAGTTAAATTTGTGATAATTCTTTTAATCGCAAGTTCAGTTTTTTCTTGGGCTCTAATATTTGACAAATACAAGCTTTTTAAAAGAATAAATGCTTCTACAGAAGATTTTGAAAAAAAGTTTTGGAAAGCTAAGTCTGCAGAAAGTTTTAACAATAATCTTCCAGCTAACTCAAAAGACCCCGCAACGATAATTTTTAAAACAGCAATGAATGAGCTTATCAAAACAAAAAGACAATCTTCATCAGTTCAGGCAGCAAGGGTAGAAAGAGTTTTGGAAATAGCGACAGATGACCAAATTAAAAGCATAGAAAAAAATTTTACTTTTCTTGCAACAGTCGGTTCAACTGCGCCTTTCATAGGTTTGTTCGGAACAGTTTGGGGTATTATGAATTCATTTCAATCAATTGCAATATCAAGAAATACTAGTTTAGCAATTGTTGCACCGGGTATTGCTGAGGCGTTATTTGCAACTGCTTTAGGATTACTCGCAGCAATTCCAGCGGTCGTAGCCTACAATAAATTTAATAGTGATTCTAAGAAATATATCTCAAAAATAGATAACTTTTCAAAAAGATTCTTATCAATAATTTAATATGGCTATAAAATTTAACCGCTCAAGAAATGAACCTATGAGTGAAATAAACGTAACACCTTTTGTTGACGTTATGCTCGTATTGTTAATTATTTTTATGGTTACCGCACCACTATTAACTGTTGGAGTTCAAGTAGATCTACCCGAGTCAGCAGCAGATTCTTTGCCGGATGATCAAGAGCCTTTAACTCTTACCATTAATTCTAAGGGAGAAATTTTTATTCAAGAACATAAAGTTACGTATCAAAAAATGATCCCAAAACTTTTAGCAATAGCCAAAAATAGAACTGATACTAGAATTTATGTTAGAGGCGATAAAACTATTAATTATGGAAGAGTGCTAGAAGTTATGGGAACTTTATCAGGTGCTGGTTTTTCAAAAGTTGCTTTGATTTCAGAACCTTACAAAAGTTAGATGGAAAATGAAAAAAAATTTATTTTATTCAATATTTTTTCATTTATTTATGATTGGTTTAACCGTGATAAGTTTGCCTTTCATGGTTAGGGAACCAATAGACTTACCGCCAATAGTCTCAGTCGAACTTATTCAAATTTCCGATAAAACTAATATTCCATTTGCTCCTAAAGCTAGAAAAATTTTAGAAGATACAAAAAAAAAGGAGGAAAGAGTTGTGTCAGAACAAGCTCCGCCAGCTGCAAAGGCAAAAGAAAAACCTGATAGAATTCCTCTTCCGAATGAATTAAAAGAGGAGAAACAATTAGTGAAAAAAAAACAAAATCCTGAAGAAGTAAAGCCGGAAATTCGCCAATCATCAGAATTTGAAAAAAAAGAGATAGTCGATACTAATCAGATAGCAGCCTTAATTGACAAAGCTAAAGAACTAGAGGCAGCTAAAAACAATCAAACCAAAGAATTGACCCAGAGCAGTGTAAAGAATTCTTTTGCGTCGGGACTTTCATTATCCGAGGAGGATGCTTTGAGGGCTCAAATTTTTGGTTGTTGGAGCGTTCCTCTTGGGCTACCATATGATGAAAATTTATTAGTACAAATAAAACTTCAATTAAAAAAAGATGGAACAATATTAAAATCTGAAATACTTGATCATCAAAGAATGAATAAACCTGGCCAAAAATTTTATAAAGTTCTAGCAGAGAGCGCTCTAAGAGCAGTTAGACTATGTCAACCTTTAAAAGTTCCACCAACTGGATATGAAAAATGGAAAAATTTACAATTAAACTTTAACCCTACAGAAATGCTTAAGGGGTAATTTATGAAAAAAATAATATTTTTTTTATCAACGTATTTTTTATTAATAAATAATGCTCTTTGTTTAATTGAAATAGACATTACTAGAGGAAATTTAGATCCTTTACCAATCGCTGTTTCACCTCTTCATGTAGATATAAAGTCTGAGAATTTTGAGGGGATTAAAATAAAAAATCTAGGAGAAAATATTTCTTCAATTATCGAAAAAAATTTTAAAGGAACTGGATTATTCAATCCTCTAAAAAAAGAGGCGTTTGTACAAAAACCAGATATAGCTCATTTAAAACCAAGATTTGAAGACTGGAGACTAATTAAAGCACAAGCACTAGTAACTGGAAAAATTTTGATTAAAGATGGGAAACTTAAAGTCGAATTTAGATTGTGGGATTTGACAGCTGCAAAAGAGATAACAGCTTTAGCTTTTACAACTACTCCTACAAATTGGAGAAGAGTCGCTCATATAATCTCAGATAAAATTTACGAGAGACTAACAGGAGAAGAAGGATATTTTGATACCAGAATTATTTATGTCTCAGAAAGTGGACCAAAAAATCAAAGAGTAAAAAAATTAGCAATAATGGATCAAGATGGTGCTAACACTAAATATCTTACTCTAGGTAACGAGCTGGTCTTAACACCTAGGTTTAATCCCACTAATCAAATGGTAACTTATCTTTCTTACTTTAGAAATATGCCTAGAGTTTATTTACTCGATATTGAGACTGGCACTCAAGAAGTAGTTGGTAATTTTCCAGGTATGACATTTGCTCCAAGATTTTCACCAGACGGGAAGAAAATTATAATGAGTTTTGCAGAGGACGGAAATTCAGATATATATACAATGGATTTAGATACTAGAGTTGTAGAGAGAATTACTAACCACTCTTCAATCGATACATCTCCATCTTTTTCTCCAGACGGAAAATTTATCTGTTTTAATTCTGATAGAAGTGGACTTCAACAACTTTACGTAATGAGAAGTGACGGAAGTGACGTAAAAAGAATTACTTTTGGAGAAGGAATTTATGGTACTCCAGTATGGTCACCTCGAGGAGATTTAATCGCTTTTACAAAAGTAAGAAAAGGAAGATTTTATATTGGCGTGATGAGAGTTGATGGAAGCGGGGAAAGACTTTTGACTGAAAATTTTTATCAAGAGGCACCATCGTGGTCACCTAACGGGAGAGTTTTAGTTTTTTATAGGGAAACGAAGGCAGGATCTAAAGGTGAGGGTTTTTCAGCCAAATTATGGTCAATAGATATTACCGGCTATAATGAGAGAAGGCTTAATACAGAAACTGACGCTTCAGACCCATCTTGGTCTTCTTTGTTGTCAAAGTAATGATATTTGTAAGTAATTTAATGCTTGAATAATGTTATATAATTTGAAATATTGCCATCATAAACCCAGGGGAAAATATGAAATTTAATACGAATTTAAAAAACTTAATTTTGATCATTTTTGCGGCTTTCGCACTTAGTGCTTGTTCAACTGCAAAAAAATCAGGTCAATTAGATGGAGATGTTTATACAGGAACTGACACTGTTGAATACTTAGCATCAGGTGTTCCAGACAGAGTTTTTTTTGCAACAAACAAATCTTCTCTGACAACAAAGTCTAGAGAGACATTAAGAAAACAAGCTACTTTCTTAAGAAAAAATAAAAATTTAAATGTTACAATTGAAGGTCATGCTGACGAACGAGGAACAAGAGAATATAACTTAGCACTTGGAGAAAGAAGAGCTAATGCAGCAAAGGATTATTTAATGACTTATGGAATTTCTGGTAAAAGAATATCTGTAATTAGTTATGGTAAGGAAAAACCAGTAAATCCTGCTTCAAATCCTCTAGCTTGGTCTCAGAACAGAAGATCAGTAACCGTAAAAGTTAACTAAAAAAATTAAATCTAGACCCTTTAAAACAGTTGTTTTTAAAGGGTCTTTTTTTTGCCATCTTATCTAAATAAATAAAAACAATGGTTATTTGTAAAAAACTTTTATTAGCTATTGTTACCTATCTAGTGTTATCAATGAGCTATATCTCTTTTCTTTATTCTGAAGAAGAGGAAATTCAAATTCAAGCTGTTGCGGACCAAATTCAAGTATTAATAAATGATATAAAAACTTTAGAGAAAGCAGTTTATCAAAAATCTGATATAGTTTCTTCAAAACTAACTAAATCCGATGGTTTAAATGAGGACATTTTAACAAAGCATTTATTAAAACTTAATGATTTAGAAGATCAGTTTAGAGAGCTTACTAACAAATTTGAAGAGGTAAATTTTAAGTTAGACAAATTATCATCAAGAGTAACTAAAATTCAATCTGATAATCAATTAAGATTTTCAGATTTAGAAAATTCAGGTGAAAAAATTAAAAAAGCAGAAAAAAAAGTTTTACCTGGAAGTTCTAAACCTCAAGATTTTGGAGCCAATCCAGGCTACACAGTTTCAAATTTACCAACCAAACAAGATATTAATTCTGTAGAAAGTGCCAAAACAGTAATCACTGAAGAGTTCGAAAAAAAGGAATCTTTACTTCCAAATAAACCTGCACCAGATCAATATGAGTTTGCAGTGAGTTTTATGAAAATTGGTGATTATGAGACTGCAGAATTTGCTTTAAAAGAATTTATAGATAAAAATAAAGATCATGAACTAGCTGGAAATGCTCAATATTGGTACGGAGAAACATTTAGAATTAGACAGCTGTATTCAGATGCAGCTACTGCATATTTAGATGGATATCAAAACTATCCTAAAAGCAAAAAAGCTCCTGATAATCTTTTAAAACTAGGTATTACTATGGTGCAATTAGGAGAAAAAGATCAAGGATGTAAAATGATATCTGGTCTGAAAAAAGAATATCCAAAAGCTAGTAAGTCTGTGCTACAAAAAGCTCAGTATGAGCAAAAAAAATTCAAGTGTAATTCTTAAAAAAGCTTTTTTAAATAATCAAGAATTATATTCATCCTTATTGGATTTTAAAATAATATTAGAAAAAATCAGAAATAAAAATTTTTTAATCGCAGTTTCAGGAGGTCCAGATAGTTTAGCTTTAACCGCGTTAGCTAAGGCTTGTAGTTACGAAAAGAAGTATAATTTTAAATTTGCTTTGGTTAATCATAATATCAGAGCAAATTCTTCCAAAGAGGCAATTTCTGTAAAAAAATTATTAAGCAAACATGGCATTCCTTTAGTTATCTTAAAAAATAAAAAATTAATCAACAAGAATATTCAAGGTAGCGCAAGAGAAGTTAGATACAACCTTCTAAAAGAATATTGTAGAAAAAAAAAGTTGAAAAACATTATTACTGCTCATAATTTAGAGGACCAGGTAGAGACATTTTTAATTAGATTATCAAGAGGAAGCGGTTTACAGGGCCTTTCATCAATGAGGCAAATTAATAAAATAGATAAAAATATACATTTAATAAGACCTTTATTAAATTATAAAAAAATTCAACTTATCAAGATTACAAAAACGATATTTGGAAAATTTTTTAAAGATCCTACAAATAAAAATAAAAAATATTTAAGATCAAGAGTAAGAGAATTAAAAAAGCCACTTGAAAACTCTGGAATAAATTATCTTCAAATTATAAAATCTATCAATAATTTAGCTGCGAGTAGAGATACCTTAGACAATTATTTCAAAACAATTTATAAAGATATTGTTAGAAAAGAAAAAAATAAAATATACATTAATCTCAATAGTTTTAATGCACTTAATACTGAGATTAAAATCAGAATCATTCAACAAAGCATCAAAGAAGTTTCTAAAATATACTATTTTACTCGTGCAAAAAAAATTCTTAATCTCATAAGCCGAATTGACTCTGGAAAGGATAAAAATCTCTACCTAAGCAGTTGCCAAATAAAAGTGGACAAAAAGTACCTAATCATAAAAAAAAAGACAATTAATTAGGATTTTAATGGAAAATTGCCATAATTTGACTTATTTACAAGTTAATGTTTTTGAATAATACTTGTTTTAATAAATAAAATACTTATTTAAATATTATGAATTTAAAAAACTTAATTATGTGGGTGATAATAGTCTTACTTTCTGTGGGACTATTCAACATGTTCCAGGATCCAAACAAGATAAATGCCTCTAAAAATGGTTTATCATTTTCCAGCTTTCTAAATGAAGTAGAAAATGGGAGAGTTGTTGAGGTGCAAATTCAAGGAAATAATATTTCAGGAGTGCTTGCAAACGGAAAAAACTTCACAACTTACTCCCCGAACTATCCTGAACTAGTTGATAAATTATCATCTAAAAATGTGAGCATAGTTGCTTCACCAAAAGAAGAAAAAATGCCATCACTTTTAGGTATTCTTCTTTCATGGTTTCCAATGTTACTTCTTATAGGTGTATGGATCTTTTTTATGAGACAAATGCAAGGTGGTAAAGGTGGGGCGATGGGATTCGGTAGATCAAAAGCAAAATTATTAAATGAAGCTCACGGAAAAGTAACTTTTAATGATGTTGCTGGAGTTGAGGAAGCAAAAGAGGAAGTTGAAGAAATAGTTGAGTTTTTAAAAGATCCAAAAAAATTTAGTAGATTAGGTGGAAAAATACCTAAGGGAGCACTTTTAATCGGACCTCCAGGCACAGGTAAAACTTTATTAGCTAAGGCTATTGCCGGTGAAGCCAACGTCCCTTTCTTTTCTATTTCTGGATCAGACTTCGTAGAGATGTTTGTTGGAGTTGGAGCCTCTCGAGTAAGAGATATGTTTGAGCAAGGTAAAAAAAACTCACCATGTATTATTTTCATTGATGAGATTGACGCTGTTGGAAGAAGCAGAGGAGCAGGTCTTGGCGGTGGTAATGACGAAAGAGAGCAAACTTTAAACCAATTATTAGTAGAAATGGATGGTTTTGATACCAATGAAGGAATTATTTTAATAGCAGCTACCAATAGACCAGACGTATTAGATCCAGCTTTATTAAGACCAGGGAGGTTTGATAGACAAGTAGTTGTGAGTAACCCAGATATTATTGGAAGAGAAGCAATTTTGAAGGTTCATATAAAAAAAATAAATACTGGTCCAGATGTTAAACTTAGAACAATTGCTAGGGGTACACCAGGTTTCTCTGGAGCAGATCTAGCAAATCTAGTTAACGAATCTGCATTATTAGCAGCAAGAAAAAACAAAAGAGTTGTTACTATGTCAGATGTAGAGGAAGCTAAAGATAAAGTTATGATGGGAGCTGAAAGAAGATCAATGGTTATGTCAGAAGATGAGAAAAAACTTACAGCTTATCATGAGGGAGGTCACGCTATTGTGGCTTTAAACGAAAAAGCTTCAGATCCAATTCATAAAGCTACAATTATTCCAAGAGGTAGAGCATTAGGTATGGTAATGAGATTACCAGAAAGAGATCAACTATCTGTTACTAGGGAAAAAATGCACGCTGATATAGCTGTTGCTATGGGAGGAAGAATTGCAGAAGAAATAATTTTTGGTCACGATAAAGTTACATCAGGGGCGTCATCGGATATTGACATGGTAACTAAAATGGCAAAAAACATGGTTACAAAGTATGGTATGAGTAAGGAATTGGGTACTATAGCTTATGGCGAGAACGAAGAAGAAGTCTTTTTAGGAAGATCTGTCACTAAGCAACAAAATATGTCTGAAGAAACAGCAAAAAAGGTCGACTTAGAAGTTAAGAAAATTGTAGATAAAGGATACGAAAGAGCAAGACAGGTTTTAACAGAGAAAATAGATGACTTACATAAAATTTCTAAAGCTTTGTTGATTTATGAGACGTTGTCAGGAGATGAAATAAGAGATTTAATTTTAAGAGATATCAAACCAACAAGATCTTTTAAAGAAGAGGATGATGAGGATGGAAAGACTACATCAGCATTAGGCTCTTTAGGCTTGAAACCTAAACCTGTTCATTAAAAATAAATGATCAAATATTACACAAGAGCGTGTAATTTTTATTATGGTCGTTACGCTAAGAGATTATTGAAAAAAAAAGCTGCTATACCTCTTTGCGGTAACAAAAATATTGTTTTCAATAAAATTGAAATTTTTTATAGAAAAAAAAATAAAGTTAGATCCAAAATAATAAATTTAAAAGATATAAAAAAACTCTCCAAGAATTTGAAAAAAAAAGTAAGAAAAGATGTTTATCAAATATCTGTCAAAAGAAAAAATTTTTTAAACAATATTGATTTTATGGAGTCAACAGTAATGGGAATTTTGAATGTGACACCTGATAGTTTTTCAGATGGAGGAAAATATCTAAATTTTCAAAAAGCAAAAAATCATATTAAAAACATGATTAATGCCGGAGCTAAAATTATTGATGTGGGCGGTGAGTCTACTAGACCTGGCTCAAAAACAATTAAACCAGAATTAGAGTGGAAAAGGATTAAAAATATAATTATTAATTTTAAAAGAAAATACAAAAAGATTAATCTTTCAGTTGATACCAGAAAATCTGAAGTAATGATGAAATCAATACATAATAAGACTGATATTATTAATGATGTCTCAGGATATGAGTATGATGACAAATCTTTAACAAAATTAAAAAAACATAATGTAGTATACGTATTACATCACATGCAAGGTTCACCCAATACTATGCAGATTAGCCCAAAATATCAGAATGTATTGCTGGACATCTACGACTTTTTTGAAAAAAAACTAAAAAAAATTCCCAGTAAAAAAGTTATATTAGACCCGGGTATTGGGTTTGGTAAAAATTTGAAACATAATTTGACATTGATATCAAATATTTCATTGTTTCATAGTTTAGGTTTTCCTATAATGATTGGAACTTCAAGGAAAAGATTTATTAACCATATAGCTAAAATGAATGATAGCAAAGAGAGAATTGGTGGAACTATTGCGTCTATTTTATTTTTATTATCTCAAGGAATTCAGATTTTTAGAGTACATAATGTAAATGAAGTTATGCAAAGTATATTAGTATTTAAAAAAGTCTTATTTGAAAAAATAAAATGAAAAATAAGTATTTTGGTACAGATGGAATAAGAGGTACTGTAAATCAAGGGAATATTACTGGTGAAAAATTTTTTAAATTCGGCCTTGCTTCAGGAACTTATTTCAAAAATCAAAAAAAAACTAAACAGGTTGCAATTATAGCGAAGGACACAAGGTTATCAGGATACACTTTGGAGCCAGCTTTAGTTTCTGGATTAGTTTCAGGTGGCATGCATGTTTTTACTCTAGGGCCCTTACCAACAAATGGGCTTGCTATGTTAACAAAAGCAATGAAGGCCAATATGGGAATCATGATTACAGCTTCACACAACCCTTATCACGATAATGGTCTTAAACTTTTTGGACCAGATGGTATGAAACTTTCAAACGGTATAGAAAAAAAAATTGAAAAACTTATAGATGCAAAAAATACCAAACAACTTACTAACCCTAAAATGCTTGGAAG
>MDSZ01076496.1_pt1 | contig 12812 bp, 16 predicted proteins | sample 811201 | NCBI WGS metagenome assembly MDSZ01 (sample SAMN05326647, study PRJNA326480) | marine metagenome | isolation source: seawater | place: Indian Ocean: North | collected 2010
GTCAGATATGGATATGATATGTCTGAAACCATTAAACTTTCCTAATGAGCATACCTTTTCTTCTGAGTTTACTGGTGAGGGAGACAAGCATATAACATCTGGATTAATTAAAGCGCCTGTTGGTAGTAAAGTTATGAAATATTGTTGGGATAAAACACAAGAGATAGGTAAAGAGGTTAAATGGGGTCAGATAGGACCAAGATTAGTCAAAGAAGCTGTAGAGAAATTAAAGTTACAAGATAATGTAGAAGAACCTACTGTATTCTGTCCTACACATTATGAAGATATGGAGTCGTTAATAGGAACTAAAAATCCAAATATTCAAACACACACTCATACTATACATTTTTGGAATGAAACTTGGAGAACTACGAATAGAAACAAAGATGATTTATTTGATGAAAATTGTTTATATGAAGTTTTGAAAAAAAGGTATCATATTGGAAGATAATAAAATAGTAAGAAGTCTATGGTTAGGCACGCCCTTGACTAATTTAGAAAGGTTGTGTATAAATTCATTTATAAAAAATGGTCATGAATTTCACCTATATGTCTATGATAATATAGAGGGTATTCCATTAGGGGCTGTAGTAAAAGATGGGAATGAGATAATAAATGAAAGAGAAATTTTTACTTATAGAGACCCACAACATAATGGTAGTTTTTCTGCATTTTCAAATTGGTTTAGATATAGAATGTTATATGAATTGGGTGGTTATTGGGTAGATATGGATATGGTATGTTTAAAACCATTTGATTTTGAAGATGAATATGTGTTTTCATCAGAGACTTGTTATGGTAGGGATGATTTAAAAGATGGTGTTCATACTACATCAAGTTTGATAAAAGTTCCAAAGTATAGTAAAATTATGGAATATTGTTGGGATAGAACACAAGAAATTGGTAAAAATGTAAGATGGGGTCAAATTGGACCAAAACTTCTAAAAGAATCAGTTGATAAGTTTGGTTTACAAGATTATGTAAAATCTCCGAATACATTCTGTCCAATGCATCATGGTGAAACAAATATTATAATGAACAAAGAGTGGAGTAATGATTATGGTAAAAATATTGCGTGGCAACGACCTTTCGATTTAGAGAGTGAATGTTATGGTATTCACTTATGGAATGAATATTGGAGAAATAATAACATAGATAAAAATGGTGAGTATCACCACAATACATTGTATGAAAAATTAAAGAGGAAATACTTATGAAAATATTATTTTTAGTAAATAAAACGGGACCTAATGGTTATTATCATAAAATGTCAAGAGTTAGGTTTCATGGAATGGAGTCAGTAGCAGAAATATCAGATTTATCTTGGTGGGGTCCTGGATGGGATGGATATGATAATACAATAAGTGTATCAGAAAATTTGGAAAAGCTTGACACTTTACCCGATTTAATTGTAACTTATAAACCACTGGATATGATAGGAATGAAAGATGTTGATATTCCAGTGTGTCTTAGATATAATGAGATGTATGATTTCGGTTGGACTACAGAAGAAATAGATAAGAGTGGTGCTGAATTTGTAATATGTCATCATGAAAATGATATGGAACCTTACATACAACATTATGGAGATAAAGTAAAATTTGTTCACATACCACATTGTGGTAAGAAAGAAGTTTTCAAAGATTGGGGTGAAGAAAAAATATATGATTTTATGATTGGTGGTGCTGTAGGTGTTAATACTGCTGTTACTGGTCAACATTATCCACTAAGAGATAGAATGGTTGGTATTTTAAGGAGATTAGGTGAAATGGGATATAAAGTATACCAACACCCACATCCGGGATACACTCACGATGATGCTTATACAAATAAATATTTAATTGATTTTTCAAAAGCTATTAACAGAGCTAAAATATGTATAACTTGTAGTGGTGCTCCTAAGTCAAGATTTGGAAAATACATAGAAATACCAATGTCGGGAACTGCTATAGCTGGTGATATACCTGGACAAGATGAACAAGATTTTAGAAAATTTGTAATAGAGTTAACTATGGATATGTCAGACGAAGAAATTATAAATAAATTAGTTGGGTATATAAAAGATGAAGCGGCTCTTAAAAAAGTAACACAAAGAGGTTTAGAGTGGAGTAAAGGTTATACTCAAGAATATTATGCTAAAAGATTTGTTGAAGAAGCTAAACACTATTTATCGATAGATGAGGAAGTAGTTAAAGTTTTTAACGAACTTGGTGAAATAGATAATTTTAATGTAGAAGATAATTATCGTGATATTTGGAAAGAAATAAGTTATGAGGTTCAAAATTGGAAAGCAGATAATGTTGGTTTATCTCAAAAAGATAGGGATATTATATTCGAAGGATTAATGAAAAGACCATCTTATTTAGTAAAGCTTGCTAACATAATTGGCGCTAAGAATATAGTAGAGGTTGGAACTGCTGAGGGGTTACAATTTTTTACTTTTGCTGAAGGTTTATCGCAATCTAATAAAAACGGTAAGGTTTGGAGTTGTGACATTTTAGATAAAAGAAATCTAAAGTATAAAGATTACTTTACAAATACAGAATTTTGTTTAGGAACAAGTAAAGCATTATCAACTCAAATTCCAAACGGAACTTTAATTGATTTATTCTATATAGATGCTGCTCACGATACAGGTGATGTGTTACAAGATGTTGAAAATTTAAGAAAATTTCAACACGAAAATACATATTGGGTATTTGATGATTTTGATGAAAGATTTGGATGTTATGATGATATATCTAAATTTATGTCAAAAAACAAAAACTATAAAGTATATCATGTTGGTAATACAGCTAGTAACGCTCCTAATCATCAAGTTATAATAAAGGGTATTATTTAATGAGTAGGATTGCTTTCATTACTGAAAATAAAGACTTATCAGTAGGTTCTTATAGAATTTGGGTAAATGATTTAAATAACTATTTTAATAAAATAAACATAGAATCGAAAATATATCATATAAATGATGATTATAGAAAACTATCGGATTTTGATATTATAATATGTTCTAAAAATAGTGTCAATGTTGCTAGTAATTTAAAAAAAATATATCCAAACAAAAAAGTTGGAGTTATAAATTTAGCGGCTAGTAATGTTAATTTAAATATAGATTTTATAATAGTAGGTTCAATAGAAGAGCAAGATAGTTTGTCTCACTATAACAATGTTTTTATGTTTCCATTAATAGAAAATATGTATCAAAACATTCCTACCAAAAAACATACTGATTCAGATACCATACGATTAGGTTTTCATGGAAGTCATACTCATTTGTCAAAGTTTCAACCAAACTTAAAAGTTGCATTAGAAGAATTAGATAATGTTTTAAATTTAGAATTATTAATAATTTCATCAGACCCAAATTTTAATTGGAAAGTTGGAAAACCAAATATAAAAAATATTAAACACATTAAATGGAATATGGATACGATAAAAGAAGATTTATTATCGATTGACATAGGTATAGTGCCTAATATTACAAGTTATAAGATTGATGATTCAGATAATAGTATAGATTTAGGATTATATAATACTGATTATTTACTTCGTATGAAAAATAAATCAAACGCTGGTCGTTCATTCGTTTTTCATCAGTTAGGAATACCTGTAGTTGCTGATTTAACACCAAGTAATTTTCATATTATGGGAAATCAAAACAATGGATTTTTGGTATCATCTAAAAATGGATGGAAAAGGTCAATATTAAAATTAACAAATTACGGAAATAGAAATAAAATATCAAAATCTGCTAAAAAAGAATTTGATAGATTATATAACCCATACGATTGGGCTAGTGATTTATATACAAAAATAAAGGAAATTTAAATGAAAAGAGGAATATTATACATAGCTTTTGGTGATAATTTTATAAAAGAAGCCACAATTTCAGCTGAAAGTGTTAAACGACATTCTCCAAATATACCAATTACTATTTTTAGTGATAAACCAATTAATTCTGAGTATGTAGATAATTATGCTATTATTGACCCACAACATATTAGAGCTAAGGTTGATTTTATTACAGAGACACCATATGATGAAACTATATTTTTAGATTCAGACACCATTATTGATTATGATATTTCAGATATGTTCGAATTATTAAATAAATATGATTTTGCAATTTGTCATGACTTAGCTAGAAAAAGAAAAAATGTTTCTAGCTTAATTCCAGAATATTCTAAAATCCCATATGGATTTTCAGAGGTAAATCCTGGAGTAATGGTTTTTAACAAATCAAAATCAGTTATGGATTTTTTTGATTTATGGAAAAAATATTTTTATCAATATCAAGATAAATGGCCATACGAGCAACCAACTTTTAGAGTGGCTTTGTGGGAGAGTAATTTAAATTTTTATATTTTACCTGTAGAATATAATATAAGAAGTAAACAGAACAGACAAAAACAGAAAAATTTTCATCATGAATTTGGTGAGGAGCATATGACACCACGAATTTATCATATGCACGCTGATATGCGTATAAATCAAGGTATATATGAAGTAAATTCGGTTGATGAAGCTTTAGAATTTTGTAAACAAAACTATATGGAGTATTAATTATGGAATCAAAAAAAGGAAAAGAAGTATATAAATATGATAAGTTGTATAATAGAGAGGGTTTGATAACTAAAAAAAATGTAGGAACTTATAGTTATGATAACGCTAACAATGAACAGAAACAAAAATGGGATGGATATGGTCATGCTAATGAAGGTAAGGGTCATTTTGAAGAAATTATTTCAATGAAACCATCGTCTGTTTTAGATATAGGGTGTGGGTGGAATGAAATGTGTAAGAACTTAAAACCATATGTGTCTGAAGCTGTAGGTTTAGATTGTTCTTGTTCTGGAGCTGATATTATAGCTTCAGCACATGATTTACCAATTGATGATAAATCGTTTGATTTAATAATATCATTTGATTGTATGGAGCACATACCAGAAGAAGAGGTAGAAGAATGTTTTTCAGAATTTGCTAGAGTGGGTGATAGAATGTTTTTAAAAATTGCTCTACAAGATACAACAACAAGAATAGATGGTGAGTCTTTACATAGTTGTGTTAAACCAAAAGAATGGTGGATTAATATAGCTGAAAAATACTTTACAATAACTGATACTGAAGTTGAAAAACCAAACACGGTATGGGAATCCTTATTAATTAAAGGTGACGCTAAATGACAAAAGCAGTTATATTAGGGAATGGACCAAGTTTAAATGAAATAGACTTTGATTATCTTAATAGTAGAAAAGATGTGATAACATTGGCTAGTAATCGAATATCTTTGATTTTTAATAAAACAGATTGGAGACCTAATTATTATTTTTGTTTTTCTACAAATATAGAAAATAAAGTTTGGTTAGATAATGTAAATGAAGTTATCGATAATGATAAAACCACATGTTTTTTATCTAGTGAATTAAAACCAATTCTTGGAGATAAAAAAAATATAATTTTTATAGATAATATATACGAACATAATAGACATAGTTCTATTCCATATAATTTATTTGAGAAAAACTTTACAGATGTAGTAGTTAAATCATACAGCGCTACAGTTCCAATGTTTCAATATTGTTTTAGTAATGGCATAAAAAAAATTGGTATTATAGGTCAAGATGGTTACATATATTCAAATAATAAAAATCATTTTGATGACTCATATGGTTATGAATCGGGTGATTTTAAAAAAACAAATGATAGAATTATAAGTCTTCATAATATAATATATGAGTATTGTAAGAAAAACAATATAGAAATATATAACTTTACGGAAGCATCTGTAATTAAAAACTATATTAAAATAAATTTGGAGGATTTTTAAATGAAAAAAACATACATAATAGCAGAAATAGGAATTAATCATAATGGTGACTTAGATATTGCGAAAAGATTAATTGATATTGCTCATTTGTCAGGATGTAATGCGGTTAAGTTTCAGAAAAGAAATCCAGATGTATGCGTTCCAGAACATCAAAAATCTGTTATGAGAGATACGCCGTGGGGTAAAATGACTTACCTTGATTATAAATATAAAGTTGAGTTTGGTAAGGAAGAGTATGATGAGATAGATAGTTATTGTAAAAAAATTGGAATAGAATGGTCAGCTTCGCCGTGGGATTTAGATAGTTTAGAATTTCTTAATCAATATGATATTCCTTTTATTAAAATACCATCTGCTATGTTAACTAATGATGAACTTTTAACGGCGACTGCTAAGACAGGAAAAAGAATTATTTTGTCTACAGGTATGAGTGTGATTGAAGAGATTGACAACGCTGTAAATATTTTGGAAACTTATTGTAAAGATAGAAATTTTGCTTTATTACATTGTGTTTCTACCTATCCAGCAAAATTAGAGGAATTAAATTTATCTTGTATACAAACATTAAAAAATAGATATAAATGTGAAGTAGGATATAGTGGACATGAGTTTAGATTAAACCCAAGTGTCGCTGCTATTTATTTTGGGGCTACTATTATAGAAAGACATATAACGCTAGATAGAACAATGTGGGGAACCGACCAAATGTGTTCAGTAGAACCACAAGGTTTAATTAAATTAGTTATTGGGATAAGAGATTTAGAAAAATGTATCGGTAATGGTGATATTTCTATAAGTGATGGTGAGATTGAAATTAGAAAAAAATTAAGGGGCTAAAATGGATATTATAATAACAGGAGCTGAAGGTTTAATCGGAAAACAAATATCATTGATGTTTGAAAAAAGTGGTTATAATGTTATTAGGTGTGATTTAGTGTTAGGACATGATTTAACTAATGAAGAATTTGTTAAAGAATTTTTTAAACAAAATAAAGCACCATATTTGCTAAATTTGTTTGGTTTGAATAATACTGTAGATAAAAATTCTTCCGATACAAATAATTTATTTGATATAAGTTTAGATTCTTTTAACCAATATCTTAATATTAACATAACCACTCTTTTTTCTGTGTGTAGAGAATATTCTAAAAATAATAAAAAAGGTTCTATAGTTAATGTATCGAGTTTATATTCTAAAATTTCACCAGACCCAAATTTATACAAAAAATTTAATGGGGATAAAACAGAAAAACATATCGCTTATGGAGTTTCTAAAGCGGGTGTTGAACAATTAACACGACATTTGGGAGTTCATTTGGCACCAAACATAAGAGTTAATTGTGTCGCTCCTGGTGGTGTGGAGGCTAGTGGTATTGATAATATTTTTAAAGATAAATTTAATAAAAAGGTTCCATTAAATAGACAACAAAAAGTCGAAGAATTATTCGGTATTTTCAAATTCTTATGTTCAGAAGAATCCACATATACTACTTGTGAGACTTTAAGAATCAATGGGGGTTATGGTTCATTATGAGCATTACACTAACAGGACATACATCTGGGATAGGAAAATCTATTGGAAAACTTTTTGAGAATAAAGGATATAAAGTGTTTGGGTTTTCTAGAACTAATGGTTTTGATTTAGAAAAAGATTTTGAAAAAATGTTATCTAATATCATAACAACAGACTCAGATATTTTCATCAATAATGCTTATGTGGTTGATAATCAAACCAAACTTTTAAAAAAAGTATATCAAGAGTGGAAATTTAAAAATAAGTTAATAATTAACATAGGTAGTATAGCATCAATAATACCACCAAATCATCCAGACTATGGTGTAGAGTATGTTAAAAATAAAAGAGAACAGAGAGAGTTTTGTCAAGAACATAATTTCTTATACTCAAAAACAAATTTTAATAAAATAAAATGTGGATTAGTTAATGTAAATTGTGACTATGTTAACACACCATTTAAATCTAAATATGATAAAAGAAAATTTCCTAATTTAAGTTCTAATGAAGTGGCTGAGGTTATTTCGTTTATAATAGAGTGTTTTAATAAAAATATATGTATTAGAGAAATAAATTTACATTCAACAAAAAATCCAATCTTAATAAAATAATGAAAAGTATAAATGATATATGTGTGATTGTTCAAGCGAGATTAGGTTCTCAGAGAGTTCCAAACAAAATGTTAAGACCATTTGCAGGAACTACACTTGTAGATATTTTATTTGAAAAATTAAAATCATCTAAAGTTATACCTACTCAGAATATTTATTTTTCTGCATATGAGGAAGAGTTAAAAGAAGTCGCGATGAATCATTGTATTCATATATTTGATAGGAGTAAAGAATCATCATTATCAGAAGGTAATAAATTATCCGAATTATATGAATGGCATGATAAATTACCATATAAATATGTTGTATTAATAAGTGCTTGTAATCCATTATTAAAAATAAAAACGATTGATTCTTTCATAAAAAGCTTTTTACAATCAGATAAAGAAGGTGGATTTGCAGTGTTTGAAAAGAAAACCTATTATTGGAATAAAAGTGGAAATTCACTAACTGATTGGGGTAGTTTACCAATTATGAACACTAAATTTGTAGAACCCATTTATGAAGCAGCTCATTGTTTATACGCAAGTAGAATGGATATTATTGGTGATGGTTATTGGATGGATACAAAGTCACCAGCTGAACCTGAATTATTTGTTATGGATGAGTATGAAGCTTTTGATATTGACTACGAATGGCAATTTAAAGTTGGAGAGATTTTATATAATGAAAACTTATAAAGATTACATAAATAATAAAAATGTAGCTTTGGTTGGACCTGCTAAATATATGCATGGATTAAAGTTAGGTAATGAAATAGATAACCACGATATAGTTATAAGAATTAATAGGGGAATTGAATTAGTGGATACTAACCAAATAGATATAGGAAGTAAAACTGATATTTTATATTCGTGTTTAATTGAAAGGCCAGAAAATGCTGGTAAAATTGATGTTAATTATTGGAGTAAGTGTGGAGTAAAGTATATTTGTGCTCCACCACAATCAGAGATGAATGGAATTTCACACAAAACAGAATTTGGTGGTATGGTAGATAAAAATAAAATGAAAAAAGTATCATCTAAAATACCAATAAGAATAGTTGATTGCGAATTTCATACTGAATTGGCAGGTCACATTAATTGTCGACCCAATACAGGATTTTTGGCTATTTATGATATTCTAAAAAACAATCCAAAAAAGCTATCATTATATGGGTTTAGTTTTTATTTAGATGGGTTTATGGATGGTTGTAAATCTGGTGTAAATGTTACACAAGAACAATATGTAGACAAGTGTTTTAATTCAAAAAGACATATACAAGAAAATATGTGGAAGTATGCTAAAAAAACACTATTTAATAATATACAGGTTAATTTAGATTCTGTTTTAAAATCTATCCTTGAATTAAATTCATTCAGTAAAGAGGAGTTTATAAGATGAAAGAAGTTACAGATAGTAATGTAGTAAATGTTTTAAAGAATGATGGCGTCGGTGATGTTGATTGGGAGACAATGAGAAAGTATGAAAACATTTCAACAATCAATCTTGAAGATTTAAGAAAAGATTTGGGCATGGGTTCTTGGGCAGTTAGAATAGCTTATAATGAAACATTTGGTGGAGTTGTGATTCAACAGCATCCTGGTGAGGGTAATAGAAAACATTATCATCCTGATGCAGATGAAAATTGGGTTATAATGGAGGGTGAATGGGAGTGGTGGATTGATGGTTTGGGAACTCAAAAAGTAAAAAAGAATGACATAGTTGTTGTTCCGAAAAAGACTTGGCACCAAATAACTTGTGTAGGTGATGGTGTGGGAGTTAGATATGCAGTGACAAAGCCAGATGTAAAACACACATACAAGGAGAATGATGAGTAATATAAATTGGGATTTTAAAGGTAAAAATGTTCTTGTAGTTGGAAGTAGTAGAGGGATTGGAAAGGGAGTTACAGATGAATTTATTAAAAGTGGTGCTAATGTTACAGAACTTAATAGTAGTGTTTGTGATATAAAATATAAAGAAGAAATAGATACATTCATCGCTAGAATTTCAAAATTAGACATATTGGTAAATGTGGCTGGTATAAACTATACAAAAAAAATACAAGATATAACTTTTCAAGAATGGGATGAAGTTCTTAATGTAAATCTGAGGGGTTATTTTTATATAACAAAAAAGGTTTTAGAGATAATGGATGATGGAGGTAAAATAGTAAATGTATCTTCAATCGCTGGTAGACATAGAAGTTTAGTTAGTGGTGTTCATTATACATCAAGTAAAGCTGGAATTATTGGATTGACAAAACAAATAGCATATGAAGTTGGTAATAGAAATATAAATGTTAATGCTGTTTGTCCAAGTCAAACATTAACTGATATGTTAAAACAATCAATGACAAAGGAACAACAAAGAGAGTTATCAGAAAGTATTCCATTAAAAAGAATAGCGACTGTAGAAGAACAAGTGAATCCAATTATGTTTTTATGTTCAGAAGAAGCCTCTTATATAACAGGAACGACATTAGATGTAAATGGAGGCCAGTTATGATAACAGCAGTTGTAGCAGTTAGAGCCGGTTCTCAAAGAGTTAAAAACAAAAACATTAGACCTTTTGGTAGCAGTAATATGTTAAAAATGAAATTAGAGTTGCTAAAAAGGGTTGACGGTATAGATAAAATAGTTGTAAATTCTGATAGTGATTTAATGTTAGATATGGCTATTAAATGTGGGGTTTCTGCTTGGAAAAGAGAAGATTATTTTGCTAGTTCAGAAGCAACTAATAGTGAGTTTCATGGACATATAGCTGATGTAACCAAAACAGATACTATATTTTTAGCACCAGTGTGTTCACCATTCGTATCTGTAGAATCACATGAAAAGGCTATTGAATATTATTTAAATAATGATTTTGATAGTGTCACATCGGTAACAGAGGTTAAAAATCATTTGTGGTTAGATGGTAGACCTTTAAATTATGACTTAGCTAATGTTCCAAATAGTCAAGACTTACCAGATGTGGTTAAGTTAAATTATGGTATAACGATAGTTGACAGAAATGTTATGAAAAAAGAAAAAAGAGTAATAGGTAATAAGCCTGGATTTTATAAATTGGATGAATTTGAATCTACAGATATTGATACCGAATTTGATTTTTTTGTAGCCGAACAAATTTATAAAAAATATTATAAGGAGAAGTAATGTTAGATATTGAAAATATAGACCAAATGTTTTATGAAGTTGTAAACTCAGATGATTGGAAGGAATTACAAGAAAAATTCAATCAAGCAGACGATATATTTGTTTTAGGTCATGGTGGTAATTTGGCTGTTGCTAGTCACGCTGCTATTGATATATCAAGATTAAGTAATGGAACTAAAAATGCAATTTGTCCCGATAGTGCTACTGTCGTTACATCACTTATAAATGATACAGACTTCGACCATTGGATGCATCAATGGTTAAAAATGGTTACATCAACTAAAACACTTGAGCAAAAGAAAAAGTGTTTGATTTTAGGATTCTCATCATCAGGAACCTCAAGAGATTTGATTAAAGCATTTCAATGGGGATATTCAAATGATATTCCAATTGCTTGTATAACTGCTAAACCTCTTACTGAAAGAATACCTGGTTTAAGTGAAGTGGTGGCTAATTGTGATTATTACCACACGATAGAAGTTTTGTCTCTTTTATTACAATATGAATTAACACATGGTAGTGGTAAAGTCTGCCCACCAATTGGTGGAAATAGACCAGAGGATATTGCCCACTATAACACTAATGGTGAGGTTAGAGAACATAGTTTTCCTGATGAACTAAAAAATATAGCTGTAGATTTTGATGGTGTTATTCACAAAAATTCTAAAGGTTATTACGATGGGACAATTTATGATGAACCAATTGAAGGTTCAAAAGAAGCTCTAAAAAAGTTGTCTAAAAAATATGATGTGGTAATTTTTACAGCAAAAGCTAAACCAGACAGAGGTTTAATTAATGGAAAAACTGGAACTCAGTTAGTTTGGGAATGGTTGAAAAAACATAATATGGATAAATTTGTCACAAAAGTTACAGCTGAAAAACCAAGAGCTGTTGCATACATCGATGATAAAAACATAGAGTTTAAAGATTGGAAAAATTGTTTATCAAAATTAAAAGAAATATAATTTATGAAATCATTATCAGAAATTTATAAATCTTTACCTCATCACCACCCAGAAATGATGGGATGTGGAGATAAAGGAACTACTCATTCCTATATAGCATACTATGAAGAGTTATTAAAACCATATAGAGAAAAATTCACCGATGTTTTAGAAATAGGTATTGCACCTGGAGCACTTTCTCTTAGAATGTGGGAACAATATTTTACCAAAGCTAACATTTATGGTATTGACATTCAAGAGTGGGATGATAATATTACGAAATATAATAATGATAGAGTTAACATAAGTATAGGTGATGCTACAAAAAAAGAAGACATTGATAGATTATATTTACATCATAACTTTGACTTTATATTAGATGATGGTAGTCATACATTAGAACACCAATTACTTTCTTTTGAATATCTATTTCCAAAGGTTAAGGTTGGTGGGTTATATTTAATAGAAGATGTTCAAAATTTCCACGAACCAGCAGTAGCAAATATTTTTAAAAAGTTACACTCTGATGTTGATATAGTAGATAGAAGGCATATAAAAAATAGATATGATGATGTTATAATTTTAATAAGGAAGGATAAATAATGGGTCATAAAATAAAACCAAAAGTTTGTGAGGGATGTAAAGTTCCAAAAGGTTGGGGTGAAGAAATTATTATTGAAAATAATGAAATGTATTGTGGTAAACTTTTAATCTTTAAAAAAGGTTGTAAGTTTTCAATGCATTATCATTTAATCAAAGATGAAACTTGGTATGTAA
>MDSZ01116429.1_pt1 | contig 12811 bp, 9 predicted proteins | sample 811201 | NCBI WGS metagenome assembly MDSZ01 (sample SAMN05326647, study PRJNA326480) | marine metagenome | isolation source: seawater | place: Indian Ocean: North | collected 2010
ATTTATACTTGCGATGTTGTGGTGGTAGGAGGTGGTACGTCTGGCCTTTCGGTTGCATCTGAATTGAAGCGTTTGTCTGTAGAAAATGTTATTGTTATTGAGCGAGAGATTGAGGCGGGAGGAATTCCCAGACATTGTGGTCATTATCCTTTTGGGATTAGGGAATATTCACGTTTGCTTAAAGGTCCTCAGTATGCGGAAAAAAATGTAAACAAAGCAATAAATCTGGGAGTAGACATTTGGACTGGCACTACCGTTACAAAAATTCGTCCAAATGCGACCTTGGAGTTGTTAAGAAATGGACAAAGGATCCTCATTAAGGCAAATCGTGTGGTTTTAGCGACCGGTGCAAGGGAGAGCTCGAGATCGCAACGTTTAATAGGTGGGGATAGGCCGGAGGGTATCATAACAACCGGAGCTTTGCAGTCTATGGTATATCTCCAAAAATTCAAACCGTTTCATAACCCGGTTATTATAGGTTCAGAACTTGTATCTTTTTCCGCCTTCCAAACTTGTGCACACTTGGGTATTAAGCCTGTCGCAATTATTGAAGAAGAAAGTCGGCTCAGAGTTAGAAAAATATTTCACCCCTATCTTTTTATTAAGAGGGTTCCAGGATACCTCGCCGCTAAAAATTTAAAGATCAATGGAGATAGCCGGGTAGAAAGCATAAGCTTTTCTTCATTGTCCGGTGACGTTGTAAATATTAAAACAGATGGGGTTATTATTTCAGGACGATTTAAAGCTGAAACCCAAATAGTTCTGAGTAGCCATCTTCAGATTGATGCAGGATCAGGTGGACCAGTTGTTGACCAACTGGGACGATGTACTGATGTAAGCTTTTACGCAACTGGAAATATTTTAGGGCAAGCAGAGTCTTCTGGTTATTGTTGGGAACAGGGTATAGAAACAGCAAAACGAATTAAGGATGACTTACTTGGTAAGTTTAAGAAATCCACTTCAGTCTCAAAAGTTATATGTAATGATCCTGCAGTAAAATTTGTAATCCCACAGCAATTGTCAGCACCATATGAGAATAATTCATTTAGACATTTTTACGTTGGGCTAAGCAAAGCGATCAATCATCAAATATCTTTAAGAACTGACAAGAGTATGCTTTGGGAGGGCAGAGTTAAGGCAAAGCCACTAAGGCGACTTAAGATCCCTATTCCTGAATTATGAAACTATTCGTCTGTAATATAGAAATTTTTTTAAGCGTAATTTGAAATGAAGATCTTAGCGATTGATCAGGGAACTACAAGCACTAGGGCTATTGGCATTAATGAACGAAACCAGATTGAGGTTTTACACGCATTATCTCATAAACAGCACTTTCCCAAAAATGGTTGGGTGGAGCAAGACCCGGATGAGTTATATCAAAATATCAATGCTTGCATTCGATCCAGTGGTAAAAATGATTTTATCGGCATTGATAATCAAGGAGAAAGCTGTCTTGCTTGGCATGCAGATACGAAAGAAGCTTTAAGCCCCATAATAAGTTGGCAGGACACTCGGACGGCCACTTTTCTTAATGAATTGAAAAAAAATGGTAATGATGAGATTTCTTTATCGACAGCTGGCTTACCACTAGAGCCATACTTTTCGGCAAGTAAGCTTGGATGGATCGTTTCTAATCTAAAAAGCGTCAAGCAAACTTTAAAAGCAGGAAAACTTAGGCTTGGCACCACGGATGCATTTTTCTTAGATAGGCTGACTGGAAATTTTCTTACTGATGTAACGACGGCCAGTCGGACTTCTCTTATGGATCTTAAAACCTTAGATTGGGACCCCCAGCTATGCAAAATGTTTGGGGTTCCGATCGAATGTCTTCCAGAGATAACCTCTTCAACTAGGGATTTTGGTATCTTGGAGAGCCATGAAGGTAAACCTTGTGTTTCCGCTAATATTGTTGACCAACAAGCTGCTTTATATGGTTCGGGTTGTAATAGGATAGGGGATTTGAAAATTACTTTTGGTACCGGTGCTTTTGCCTTAGTTTTAACCGGAGATAGTATTGTTAGAGCACCGTGGAAGGGGTTAATACCTACTCTTGCTTGGCACTTTGATGATGAGGCACCAGTATATGCACTCGATGGGGGAGTGTTCACAGCTAGTTCTTGTGTCGACTGGGCAAAGTCACTGGGTTTATTTAAAGAATTTAGCGAAATAAACAGTTTTAGTTCTGTGTCTGCTATAGATAATGGCCTGGCTTTTGTTCCTGCCTTATCCGGTCTTGGGTCTCCGCACTGGGTGCCTGAAGCTCGTGGTCTATGGCTCGGACTTGGACGAAGTCAATCACGCCAACAACTGATGCAAGCTATTTTGGAAGGCATAGCTTTCAGAGCGGCAGAAGTAGTTATTGCGATGCGGGAAAGCACATCTGTAAGTGAAACCATAATAGTAGACGGTGGTATGAGCCGAAATAGCTACTTTATTCAATTTTTAGCTGATGTTTGTGGTTGTGAAATACTATTGTCAAAAACACCGGAAAATACGGGTTTGGGAACGTTAAAACTTGCATCGCGTTTACCCGGCAAACGACTTTTTTATGAAAATGACGGAGCGACAGTCAAACCACAATTAGATAGGGGCGATGATTTAGAAAAATTCAAGCATGCAATTTCATTTTCTAAAAAATGGTCTGAATTAAATTGATAATGGAATTAAAAACTTTTAGTTATCTAAATTTATTTTAGTATGTAAATGGCACTCAACCAAGCCTGACCCTAAAGTATTTATTGTAGGGTTATCTGTAGAGCAAATAGGTAATGCACTGGGGCACCTTGTTTTAAAACTACATCCAACTGGTATATTTACTGGGCTAGGTGGTTCTCCTTCTAGAAGTACTTCGCTTGCATTAAAACGGTTTTCTTCTAACGTAGGCATTGCAGATAGGAGCGCCTGAGAATAGGGGTGTGCCGGATTGAAAAACAAGTCTTCATTCTCCGCCATTTCAACAACTCTTCCTAAGTACATAACTAGTACACGAGAGCAAGCTCTTCTTACTAAAGCTAAATCGTGAGAAATGAAAATGTAGGTAAAGTTATGGCGACGTTGTAATTCATCAAACAGATCTAATAGACGGGCTTGCTCAACCTGATCAAGCGAAGACATCGTTTCATCTAAGATCAAAAGCTTTGGTTTAGTTACCATAGCTCTTGCGATATTAACCCTTTGCCTCATGCTTGCACTTAACTGGTTAGGTAATAAAACCTCCGTTCCTTTTGGTAAACCGACCTCAGACATTACTTCAAACAATCTATTTTCGTTTGATTGTGAACTACCGGTTTCATGAATAATTAATGGTTCAACGATTATCTCTCTTACTGTTTTATGTCCGGGTAGCGATGTATATGGATCCTGCAAGATAAGCTGAAATTGGTTCCTGAGGTTCTTTAGCTGAGATTTATTCATCGATTTGATGCTAGAGTCCTCAAATAAAATTTGTCCACTATCTGGTTCCTCAACCCAGCTCAATAGGCGTGACAATGTAGACTTCCCACAACCCGATTCACCAACGATCCCAAAATTCTCGCCCTCAAGAACATCGAAAGATACACCTCTCACTGCTTCAACAGCTTGATGACCAAAATATTTTTTTGGATCCTTGGTAAAATATGTTTTTGAAACATTTTTAACGCTTAATATCGCTTTTTTAGAAATAGACTTCGTTGGGATATGTTTGGACGACCATATTCGCGGTACTCTTTCGGATAAGGCTTTCGTATAACTTGTAGCTGGATTATTTACTATTTCTTCTGGCGTAGTCTCCTCTAGCACTCTTCCGTTTTGCAGGACCAACAATTTTTCTGATATATCAGCTGCCATGGGTAACGATGCAGTCGAAAAGAGTACTGAAGTTCCAAACTCATCTCTAAGGTCATAAAGCAAACGAACAATTTGTTTTGCTATAGTTACGTCTAATGGTTGGGTAATGTTGTCCGCCACCAATAGTTCAGGATCCGTGCATAGTGCATCAACTATCATTACACGCTGCATCATTCCTCCAGAAAATTGGAAGGGAAATTCGTGAAAACGTGCTTTCGGCGACGGAATGCGAACTGCATCAAAAAGATCAATTATACGTTTTTGGGCATCAGTCTCAGAGTATTCTGGCATTACAGATCTCAATTTAGAAACTAGATGCCTGCCAATTGGAATTGTTGGGTTTAATGCCGTTGAACTATCTGATCCTATGTAAGCAAATATTTTTCCACGAAACTTGCGGAGATCTTGTATTGAAAGGTTTAGAACATTCTGACCACGGAATAAAACACTGCCCTCAGAGGCTTTTAAGGGTTTAGGTAGCCAATTCATGATTGACTTTGACAAAACGGTTAATCCCGAACCGCTTTCTCCAATAACACTAAGTATTTCACCCTTCTGCAGATTAAATGATATATCGGTAAGTATCTCTGATGTTTTTGAGGATTGCTCTGCTATTACGTGTAACTTTCTTACCTCTAAAATTGGCTTGGAATCATTTTTTTCTGTCTTTGACCTAGTCACCATCATCCTCGCCCTTCTAGTGCATCATTTCTGGCACTTTCTAATGTAGAGCCAATTAGGTTCAAACTGATTAAGGCAGTGAAAAGAAAAAGACCTGGGATTACAGTAATCCACCAAGCGTTGATTAAGTACTTGGTGCCATCAGCTAAAATGTTTCCAAAGGTTGGAACAGGTGGTTGAATACCAATCCCAATGAATCCAAAAATTGCTTCAAAAATCATCATTCTTGCAACATCTAAAACTGCTATAAACGCTACTGGTGGTAAAATATTTGGAGCAATGTGGCGAAACAGGATCCTTCGATCATTTGCCCCAATTATTTTAGCGGCGCGAACGAACTCTTTTTTACTTTCGGTCAGAGTGACACTTCTAACTACGCGGGCATACGTTGGCCAACCAGCAAGTATCAACACCAATATAACGGAAAATGTTGTAGGACGCGATACTCCGAGGATAGTAATTGCTAGTATAATCACTGGTATCGACATTTGTGCGTCGGTTATTCTCATTAGAATTACGTCCGTCCATCCTCCCTTGTAACCCGCATACATCCCAATAGTTGCTCCAAGAATAAACATACCGACTACACTTACTATTCCTATGAAAATAGCATTTTGCAGGCCGATGAGGGACCTAAGTAAGAGATCTCGTCCAAGTTGATCTGTTCCAAAAAGGTGATCAAAACTTCCACCTTCCATGAATAAGGGAGGAGCAAATCTATCGCGAACAGATAAAGTCGTTGCTGATGTTGAACTTATAAGGGGAAGTATAATCGCAAGTAATAGCAGACTTATGATAATAAATAGGCCGATCTTAAATTGTGGGCGCTTCCAAGCGGCAATAAGCATCTTGCCGTTTACTGAGTGCCAAAAATGTGAAGTGTTTACGGCCATATTATTAACTTTAATACTGTAATCTTCTATCAATTCCGGCTGAGATTAGATCAACCAAAATATTAATTATAACAAGTGCTGCGGTAGTAAGTATCGCAACTCCTTGGATAACGGGAAAGTCTCTTTGAAAAACGGCATTAACAGTTAAAAGGCCGAGTCCAGGATAATTAAAGATATACTCCACGACAAAAAGGCTTCCTAATAAAAGGCCACCTAACTGCGCTCCAAAAAGGTTAAGAATTGGGATAGACGCATTTCTTACAACATGACGACTTATCATATGTTTCAAAGTAAGCCCCCGGACAACACCTGCTTGAACGAAGTTTTCTTGCATTGTTGTTGTTATTGAAGAAGCTAATGCTCTTACAATTACCGCTGACAGCTCTACAGCTAAAACGATAGCAGGTAGTATAGCGTACGACGCCCCTTTGTAACCTATTGCCGGTAACCAGCCTAACTGGGTTGATATAACTAGGATAAGAAGTATTGCTAGCCAGATATTTGGCAGTGATACAAAAACAGAACTTATTGCGAATGTCAGTTTACTAATTATGCCATTTGGCATTAGACCAGCAGCTATGCCTAAAGGAATAGAAAATATTAGTGCAAAGAAGACCCCTAGAGCAGCTAATAATGCTGATAATGGGATCGCGTCCTTAATTAGATCAATAACAGCAGCTCGCTCAACATCAGCGTTCTCAGTACCCCCCGAGGCCGCATTTCCACCTTTTGCTTTGATAAACGAATTCCCAAAATCACCTTTAGCTATCTGGGATAAGTATCTTCCAAATTGAATTGGCAACGGATCATTGAGCCCAAGCTCGGTTGCAATTTCTTCAACCTGCTTTTCGGTTGCCATAGGACCAACTACGATTCTTACAGGATCGCCAGGAACTAGACGAAGTAGTGAAAAAATTACAAAACCAACTAATAAGACGATTACCAAACCTTGTGATAATCGTCTTAAAAGAAAACTTAAAACAAATGTCATTTTTTACCCTTTGGCACTACTCACCAACTGGGAGGGGTCGGTGAGTAATGATCTTTGATCAAGAATAAGATGCCTTAGAAAGATCAATAGGTCCATTTGGATAAAAGTATGCACCATTTAGGTTTTCCTGTACACCGTGAATTAGTACAGAAGTAAATAGCGAGAGGCTTGGTGCTTTGTCCGCCATCATAGGCATTAGATCTTTAGTTATCATATCCAGCCTCTTGTTTGGATCGCCCTCCGCTTGTTCCGCGTCAAGAGCTGCGTCAATCTCTGCATCTTTAAATCCATTGATCAAACACAGTGAAGAATGAAACATTGGTCTTAAAACGAGATCTGGTTCTGGTGAACCAGTAGACCAACCACAATCGATCATATGCCCCGCAGGCTCACCACTTTCAGGCTGGTACAGACGTTCTAACCATGCCGCCGTTTCTAGAACGGTCAGCTTTACGTTAAGGCCTTGCTCTTGTAGCAACGCCGTTATGACCTCACCATATTCCTTCGTTTTGGGATAAAAACCTGTGGATGTGATATATTCTAATTCTGGCAAACCATTGCCCTTGGGATACCCAGCCTCGGCCATCAGTCGTTGGCACTCGGTAGGATCATAAGTTGGGTAATTCGGAATGTCCGACCCGCCAAGCTTAACTGGAGAAACATATGATGATGAAGCATGCCCTGCTGCTCCAAGTATCTCGGTCACTAAGTCTCGGTCGATCGCGTGGCATACAGCTTTTCTCATTCTCACATCATCAAATGGCGCCTTATTACAGCGGAAATGAAGATATTTATTTTCGGTAGCAACGGTGCGTAAAACACGCACGCCATCTTTTGTTTTCAAGGTATCGTATTGTTCTGGCTCAAGTCTTTCAATAATATCCGCCTCGCCGCCAAGAAGAGCAAGTACGCGGGTATTTGCATCGCCCATGTAAGCAAACCTTACCTCGTCAAGAATGGGGCGCCCTTGATAATAATCATCAAATGCGTTCATAATACTCTCATCACCTTTTTGTTCGATAAACTTAAAGGGTCCTGTTCCGTTAGGAACTTGACTAATAGTACCACCCTCAATGTCTGCTGCCGACATAATTGGTAAAAAGCTAGCCAAAAGAATATATGCTGTTGCTGGATAGCCGTGAGCCGCTGTATTTAGGCGAACGGTATAATCATCCACAATTTCAACGTCTACAGGACCAGGGTACCAAGCAGACTTCCCAGGTTGTGATGAATATTCAAATGTAGCTTTTACATCCGCAGCGGTAAAAGGTGCTCCATTATGGAAAGTCACACCTTTTCTCAATGACCATTCAAGTACATTCTCATTAATTATTTTGTGTCCTGTTGCTAGATCGTACTGTATTTCAGATGGGTTTTCTGGTCGCATTGGTGTGTTTGTTAATCGACCAAAAACATAACCTTCAAAATTAATTTGACCTAACACAGTGTGAGATGAGGGGTCCCAGTTACCACTAAGCGGCTCACCAGAAGCAAAAACAACGCTGTTACTGGATTTTCCGGCAGTGGCGGTACGAATAAATGGGGATGTTAGCTGTGAAGCTGCGGCAAGCCCACCAACGGTTAGGCCACCTTTTAAGAATTTTCTTCTAGTAGTAGTCATTTTTATCTCCCTTACTACATAAAAAAAGTCGAAATCGAATAAAATTGGCAGTGTTAATAAAAAAATTGAACAACATAAAGTTGATCCTAGTCAAGAAAAAATGCACATATAGCCAAAAATAATGACTGAATGATAAAACTGTAGTCAAAATAGTTTACATATTTTATTCCTATGTTAGAAGAATTAACACTTTGTACGATATTAAATACTAAATAAGGCGGTCATGAAGGTAAAAAGCAGACAGGACAAAATTATTGCTCTTGTTAGAAAACATCAGCAATTAACGATAGAAGAGTTGAGCTCTTCTTTAGCTAGTTCAAAAGAGACTATACGGAGAGATGTAGCAGAACTCGCAAAATTAGGTAATGTTCAAAAATTCCATGGTGGGGTTATGTTGCCTAATACATACGCCGATGGCTCCTTTAGAAGTAGAATGTCTACTAATGCGAGTGTTAAGTCGATGATAGCAAAGACTGCAATTAATCATTTTAACGAAAACGAAACACTTTTTATAGTTACCGGATCGACTACACTTTACTTCGCAGAGCTTCTGTTCAAATTAGACAATCTAACTGTTGTTACAAATTCTGGTGAAATTGCAAAAGCTACTTCTAGCAAACAGTCTTCTAATCGAGTTTTTTTACTAGGCGGTGAATATAACTCTTCAAATAACCAGACAATAGGGACTATGGTTGCCACTCAGTGCCGTTCATTTCGTGCTCATCATACGATCTTAACAATTGGAGCGTTGGATGAAGTTACTGGTGCAATGCAGTACAGTATAGATGAAGCTCAAATAGCCAGTGCTATGATTGATAGATCTCAGAAAGTCACTGTATTGGTAGATAGTAGCAAGTTTGGTAAATTAGCATCTTTCGAAGTTTGTCCCTTAGCAAAAATTGATAGGATAATTTGTGATACGCCTCCTACAGGTTCTCTAAAAAGTGCATTAGAAAATAACGCAGTGGAAATAATTGTAGCGGAATAAATATTAGTTTATGGGCCAGTTAATCGGCTCTCCCTTGGCTTGTTCGAAAAGCCAAGCAACCCTCAGCAAGCCCACATCATCATAACGCCTTCCTATTATCTGCATACCAATTGGCATGCCCTCAATAAAACCGGCGTTGATAGACAATGCTGGTGCTCCGGTTTGATTAAATGGTATTTGAAAACAGCAGTGTAAAAAATGATCATCTTCAAAAGGAGCTACTTTTTCTGCTAAAAATGATACAATAGGTAGTGATGGGGAAACTGTATAATCAAAGTTCTGAAGGTTATTATTTACCTCATACTTAAACTCCTCTAATTCGAAAAGGGCATCGCTAAGTTCACATGCTGTAACATCCTGGATCGAATGACACCAAGTTTTAATATGTTCCAATAAATTAGGCTGTAATTCTATCGGGCGATGTTTAAGTTCGTGATAAGCGCGCGACTTTACTAATGTGTACAAGGATCGCATTGGATTAATTTTTGTAAGTTTTGGAACTATTTCTATCTTTGCTCCTAGGGACCCCAATATACGAGCCTGTTCATTTATTAAGTCAACAATACGTCTATCGGTCTTTGGGCCAAATCCAACATCCAGCATTAGCCCGATGCGCTTGTCTTTTAAGAAGCTGTCTGATGTTTCCTTGATCTTTAGAAACTCGCGACCATTGCATGCTGGTGCAGACTCATAATCTCTGTGGTCCTCACCAACAAGAACGCTCATCAATACGCACAGATCGTTCATATTTCGGGCCATTGGACCAGCAGCTCTTATTGGGCTTGGCGCTAAATGTGGGATCCTGCCACGGCTTGGCTTAAGTCCAACTAATCCGTTCTGAGCACAAGGCAGCCTGACTGAGCCAGCTATATCAGTACCAACAGATAGTGGTGCTAATCCCGCAGCCAAAGCTGCTCCTGAACCAGCGCTCGAGCCTCCGGGGCTTTTGTTTATGTTCCAAGGGTTTCTAATTATTCCAAATTCTGAACTGACCCCAGCGGCTATCATACCATAGTCTGGCATGGTTGTTTTGCCAAAAACTAAACCATTGGCTTCTTTTATTCTTGCTGCAGGAGGCGAGTCTTCATTAGAAGGCTTTCCATCGTATGAAGCGCTTCCATGAAAATACTTAAATCCTTTGCATTTTATGCTATCCTTAAGCAGGATTGGTATTCCATCGAGAGCTCCAATTGGCTTTCCTTTAAGCCAGCGCTCTTCTGACTCTTTTGCTTTCTGAATAGCATATTCATGCCGAATATCGAATACTGCGTTAATTTCTTGATTGCGCTCTTCACAATGATTTAGATGAGCCGAAATCACCTCTCTAGGTGACAACTCACCCGACGAGAATAAGTCGATAATCTCCGAAACACTCAACTTTACAATTTCATTAATATTAAGCATGTTCAATTTATTCATTAAGTTAGATAGTGGGGCAGGTCATATACAACGGACTAATGTTAATATATTGTTTATACCTTTCTAACGCTACTCTTTTTTTACTATATAATCAAAATAAATGACCGAATGAATGAAAAATCACAAATTCATTGACTGAAATCATCATCCATTTTAGCGTTCCTCTAGGATATTTGTTGAGGTGCGATTTTGGTCGACTTAAATGCGGTAAAGGCTCATGAGCTTCTACATTTTTACAACAAAAATAGTTATGCAAAAAGTTATGAGTTTAACGAAATTTCTCCAGTAGCTCACCCAATTAACCGCGGTTTAGGCGGCACATCACTGGTGGTAAAAAATGCAACCTCGAACAAGTCCTATTTCATCAAGGCGCTTGCGGCGGATTTTAATGAAAATTATTCGTTTGATGACATGGTGAAATTAATTAAAGCAGCATCCAATAAAAAGATTACACCAAATCTTATCGATCATAATTTTGAATTAGGAGTTTTGGTCTTCGACGGTCTATCATCAGAGTGGGACTTTGGAACAGTAAAGGACTTTAGGAATAAAGATGTATTAAAAGGTGCAATTACAGCATTAAATAAAGTACATAAAACAAGTCCTTTAAGAGAAACAAAAACAGTTTTTGATAGAATTAATAAGCTTAAATTAGAACTCCTTAAAATGTCTAGTACTAGCCAGGATAATATTTTGCCAGAGCACTATATCATGATGGATGACTATACTGCTAAAATATCTGAACTGATCGAGGCGTGGGGATTTGAGAAAGTGCCGTGTAAAGGCGAGGTAAATTTATCGGACTTTATGCTTGCAGCGGGTCATAACATAATGCTCGTCGACTATGATTTAGCGTCCAATGGTGATGCATTTTCTGATCTCGGTTATCTGGCCAATGAAATAAGTAGGGACGAAGAAGATTTAAAAAATATATCGTACTTATATTCTGGAGAAAATAATGAACATAACCTGGTCAGGCTAAGATTATATATGATAGTGAATGCGTTTTACTTAGGTTTATGGGGACTCATAAAGCAACTAAATGATCCAAAAAGTGAGATTGAGTATTACAAGTATGGTCAAAATCAATTTTTACGGTGCAGATATAATATAAATAGGTTTGAATTAGGTTATCTGTTAAAAAAAATCTGAGGTTTTAATGTTTTTAAACAGAATTGAAGATGCATCATCACCTGAAGACAAAGCCTTGGCTAATTCGATTTCTAAGATAAAGAATTGGCAGGACATGCAAATAACTTATGAACGTGTTAATGCTGGTTTTACAAATTTTAATTACCTCGTTTACATTGAAGAGCTTAAACTTAAGTGTTTTGCTAAGGTAGTAGGCCCGGGATCTGAAGCCTTCATAGATAGGGAGGTCGCTCACGAGGCTGCGGTTTCAGCGCATGAAGTTGGCGTGGGTCCAGAAATTTTAGCTTACATAAAAGAAGATGATTTCGAGGTTTACGAATTTCTCGAAGGGTATAAATGTTTCACAATTTCAGATATGATCAACCCAAGTCTTGCCTCAAAAGTAATGAGTTGTTACGCGAAAGTTCATAGTTGTGATCCTCTATGTCGGTCTAATCCTTGGCATAAACAAATCAATGATCTTAAGAGACAAGTAATAGAAAAAAATGCAGATATGTCCCCAGATCTAAATTATCTGATTTGGCACTTCAACAGAGCTGAGAAAGTTCTAAGTATGGACGATAGCGAGTTAGTGCCCTGTTATAACGATGGTTACGTTACCAACTACATGAAAAATGAATTTGGTGAGGTAAAAATTATTGATTGGGAATATGGAGCAAATAATGATCCTTATTGGGATGTAGCAACATATTTCTTTGAATCATTTGCTGATAAAAAAACACGTCTTAGGCTTTTGAAAGACTATAATCCTTTAGCAAGTGAGTCCGAAATTGCGAAGGTAGAAGTGTTTATTCCCCTTATTTGCTTGAAATGGGGCCTGTGGGCGTCACTGCAATCTTCTATTTCTCAGATCAAATTTGATTACTTGAAATATGCAGATATTCTATTCATGAGGGCAAAACATTTAATCGATCAGGAGGTATGGGAAGATTCTCTATCACAGTTTTATTAGGTCTTAGATTGGCAGTAAGTTCATATAAGCAATACTGATCTTTTTGGTGAGGTGTAACTCTTTTAGTTTTAATTGACGGGTCTATGTCAAAACTTGTTACTCCAAAACAATATCAGATCTTACTGTCTTTGTATCTGCTAGAGCGATGCTTTCGACAAAAGTGGGTAGGTCTTCACCGTCTCCGCCATGCTATTTTGGTGCAACATCGCACGATATCTGAACACCCCGATAGCTCGTAGTTTTATTCATAATTTTATCTCTCCACCGTGCCTCTAATTTTCTCCAA
>MDSZ01122291.1_pt1 | contig 12811 bp, 7 predicted proteins | sample 811201 | NCBI WGS metagenome assembly MDSZ01 (sample SAMN05326647, study PRJNA326480) | marine metagenome | isolation source: seawater | place: Indian Ocean: North | collected 2010
GATGTTTTTGAGCCACAATGTGATATGGATTTTGATGGAGAAAATGATTGTAGTTTATTTTTAAGTTTTGCTTCAACAAATTGGAAAGGTAAGGATTATAGAGGTTGTATCGACCAATATAAAACAGCAATTTATTGTGGATGTGTTAGGGGTGATGAGAAAAACTTATATAGATATTTAGGTAGATCTTTTGTTGAAGTTGGTAAGCCTGACAGTGCTTCATGGGCTTTCAATCAGGGATTGAAAAATAATCCAAATGATGAAGTGTTATTAGAGTATGCTGCATGGAATGCTGGTAAATTAAATAATATTCAAGAACAGTTATATTTTATTGAAAGATTGCTTGAAATCAATCCAGAAAATGTTAGAGCATTAGAAAGAATGAATGATACTTATAAAAAGAATGAGATGTTTGAAGAGCAGCTTAGAATCTTAGAAGTATGGTTAAATATAGACTCTGAAAATAAAAAGGCAATATCTGAAAAGAAAATTGCATATAGTAAACTAGGAAAAGATGAAATAGAAATTGATAAAGAAAGATGGAATGCAGATAAGAGTAATGTTCAATATGGTTTAGATTATGCTGAAGGTTTAATAGAAAAAGGTGATAATGAATTAGCGATAGATGTTTGTAATGAATTAATGGTCTATGATGATAGTAATAAAAGATTATTAAAAGTTATATCAAATGCATTAATTAATTCTTATCAAGAGAGTAAAGCATTACAGTATTTAGAAAAATTAGGAGAATTAGATAGTAACAATATAAATACTCTTTTAGAAATTGCAGAAGTTTGTATGAATATTGGAGAGTTTAAAAAAGGATATAATTGGGTTAATAAAGCAATAGCATTAAAAACATCACCTGGGAAATGTTATTTTCAAAGAGCTGAATTATTAGTAGCTTTAGTGGAATATAATATTGGCGATGAAGTTGATTTTTGCGATAGACTTGTATATGATTTAGCATGGGAGGATTATAATACATCATACAATAGTGGATATTTAAATGCTAAAGTTTATAAAGATCAATTAGATGATTTTATTACAACAAAAGGGGATTGGTTTTTAAATGCTGAAAAGTTTCAAGAATTATCACCTTCTAATGATGATTGTTCCAAACTAAAGGGGTCTGATTGTTATAAATGGTTAGAAAGAAAAGTAAATTCAAAGAGATAAAAAAATGAAAAATAAAATTGCAATAGGTTGTGACCATGCTGCATTTAATGAAAAAGAAAAATTAAAAAAATATCTAATAAAAAATGGATATGAATTAGTTGATGTTGGAACAAATTCTTCTGATTCTGTTGATTACCCTTCTTTTGGACATGAAGTTGGTAAATTAGTTGTAAATAATAAAGTTAATAAAGGTATTGTTATTTGTGGTAGTGGTATTGGAATATCTATAGCTGCAAATAAAATTAAGGGAGTAAGAGCTGCATTGTGTACTTCGTCTGAGCATGCTAAAATGAGTAGAAAACATAATGATGCTAATGTATTGGCATTAGGTGCAAGAATGACAGATTTCAGTTTGATTTTAGAAATTGTTCAAGCTTGGCTTCATACAGATTTTGAAGGTGGAAGGCATCTAAAAAGAGTTAATTTAATAGAAATCTAGATAAAATGAATAAAATCAAAGAATATGATTTAGAATTATATAATTGTATTGAAAAAGAGCTCAATAGAGAAAGAAATACATTAGAGCTTATTGCATCAGAAAATTTTACAAGTAATAATGTATTGAATACCGTTGGTAGTATTTTAACAAATAAATATGCTGAGGGATATCCAGGGCAGAGATATTATGGTGGTTGCGAAGCCGTAGATGAAGTTGAAAATATCGCGAGAGGTAGATTGAAAAAGTTGTTTAATGCAGAATATGCTAATGTTCAACCACATTCTGGTTCTCAAGCTAATATGGCTGTTTACCTAACTATGTTAAATCCTGGTGATAAGGTTCTAGGTTTAGATTTAGCTCATGGAGGACATTTGACTCATGGTAGTAAGGTTAATTTTTCTGGTCAATTTTATGATTTTGTTTCATATGGTTTAGAAAAAGAAACAGGAAGAGTTGATTTTGATAATGTTTTTAAAATTGCAAAAGAACATAAGCCTAAGTTGATTATTTGTGGAGGAAGTGCATATCCTAGGTATATAGAATTTGAAAAATTTAGAGAGATTGCTGATTCAGTTGATGCATATCTTATGGCTGATATTGCACACCCTTCAGGATTGATAGCTACTGGTGAGCATCCTTCCCCTTGGCCTTTTTGTCACGTAGCAACATCTACAACTCATAAAACATTACGTGGTCCTAGAGGTGGAATAATTATTGCTGGTGAAGATTTTAAAAATAAATGGGGTATTGTAGCTCCTAAATCCGGTAGAGTTAAAATGATATCTGAATTGCTTGATAAATCTGTTATGCCAGGTATTCAGGGTGGTCCTCTAATGCATTCAATTGCAGGTAAGGCAATTGCTTTTAAAGAAGCTCTTGATCCTTCTTTTAAAGTTTATTGTAAAAATATTGTATCAAATGCTAAGATTTTAGCTGAAGAATTAAAAATTAAAGGTTATAATTTGGTTTCAAATGGAACAGATACTCATTTAGTATTAATAAATTTAACAAATAAAAATATCACTGGTAAATTAGCTGAGAAAAAGTTAGAAGAAGCTGGTATAACAACAAATAAAAATATGGTTCCATTTGATGAAAAGTCACCCTTGGTTACAAGTGGGATAAGAATTGGTACTCCTGCTGTAACAACTAGAGGAATGGGACCTGAAGAAATGAAAAAAATTGCTGACTTAATAGATTCAGTTTTATTAAATATTAATGATGAAAAAAATATTAATAATGTGAAATCCTCAGTTATAGAATTATGCAGTTCTTTCAATCTATATTCAAGTATGTAATAGTTCTATTTATTTTAAATTATATTTAATATAATATCACAATATGTATTCATTGCTAAAATATCCAATAAAAAAGATTTTATCTTTGTTTGAAGAGTTTGGAAGATTTATAATGTTAATTGTTAATGTTTTTAGATCTTATAGTTCTTGGTCATTATATTTAAATAATTCAATTGATCAAATGATTATTATAGGTACAAAATCTATTCCTATAGTTATTCTAACAAGTTTCTTTACAGGAATGGTATCTTCTGTCCAAGCTTCATATCAAATGGAATCATCAATTACACCAAAGTGGATTATAGGAAGTCTCGTTGGAGAAACTATGTTATTAGAGCTGGCTCCAGTTATTACATGTTTAGTATTAGCAGGTAGAATAGGTGCAACAATTGCAGCGGAGCTTGGTACAATGAGAGTAACAGAACAAATTGATGCCTTAGAGTCCATATCTCTTGATCCAATTGCTTACTTGGTATTTCCTAGAGTCTTTGCAGGAATTATTATGTTTCCAGTTTTAATTATTATTGCAGATATTTTTGGTATTTCTGGAGGAGTTTTTGCTGCAGCAACATCTCTTGATATTGATACTTATCAATTTATGAAAGGTTTTAAAACTTGGTTTAAACCATGGGATGCTTGGTATGGAGTAATTAAAGGATTATCATTTGGAATAGCTATAACTACAATTTCATGTTTCTATGGTTTTTATACTAAGGGTGGAGCTGCTGGAGTTGGTAAATCTACAACATCTAGTGTAGTTGTATCTTGTGTGGCTATAATGTTATTAGATTATATTTTGGCAGCGTTATTATTATGATAGAATTTAAAAATATTTCAAAATCCTTTTCATCTAAAAATATTTTAAAAAATATATCTTTTAAAATTAAAGAAGGTGAATCAGTAGCAATTATTGGTCAAAGTGGAGAAGGTAAAAGTGTATTGTTAAAACATTTTAATGGATTAATGATGCCAGATAGTGGCCAAGTAATTGTTCATAAAAAAGTAATTAATCAATTATCATTTTCAGAATTACAATCTATAAGAAAAAATATGTCAATGGTTTTTCAATTTGGAGCTTTATTTGATTCTTTATCTATAAGAGATAATATACTAATTTCTTTAGATAACAATACTTCTTTAAATTCTAAAGAAAAGGAAAATAGAATTATAGAATCTTTAAATGAAGTTAATTTATCTAATATTCAGCATTTGTATCCAAATGATTTATCAGGTGGAATGAAGAAAAGAGTTGGTATTTCAAGAGCAATATCAATAAAACCAAAATATCTTTTATATGATGAACCAACAACTGGCTTAGATCCAATAAATACTGGAAAAATTATTAAATTAATGAAAAAAATTAAGAAAAATAAATCTATTACTTCTATTGTAGTAACTCATGAATTAAAAATTGTAAATGAATTTGCTTCAAGAGTAATTATGTTAAAAAATAGTAATATTGTTTTTGATGGTACTCCAAAAGAGTTAAATTCTTCTAAAGATAAATATATAAAATCTTTTATATTAGGTAGAGAGTAAAATATATGAAATATAATAAACTAAGTATAGTCGGGATTGTAGTATTTTTATCTGTTTGCGTATTCTTTTATGGAATAAGATTTTTGCAAGATGAATCTTTTCAAAAATCAAACTTTACATTTAATGTTGTATTTAATGATTTAATGGGTTTGGATATTAGTGATGATGTTAGAATGCTAGGTAAGAGGATAGGAAGGGTTACAGGGACAAAAATCATTGGTGAAAAAATAGCAGTTGAGCTTACCATTGATAATACTTTTGCTTTTAAAATACCTATTGATTCTAAAATTGAAATTACTCAAACTGATATTATGGGAAGTAAATTTATTTCTATTTATCCAGGAAAAGATAATGATAAATTTATCCTTGATAATGAAACAATTGCTGGTAAAAATGCTGAAGTTGCATCACTAACAAAGGATATAGGAGATGTTGCAAATAGACTAAATCAAACATTTGGGAATGAGCAAAAAGAGCAAATAGTTAGCACTATTTCTAATATTGAATCAGCAACAAAGCAATTAGAAGAGTTTATATCTTTAAATAAAGATATTATATCAAATGATGATAAACAAAGTTTAAGTAATATTATATCAAATATAGATGATATATCAGAAAATTTAAATAGTTTGTTAGATGGTGAAAAAAATAAATTAAGTAATTCCATTGATAATTTTAATTCATTTATGGAAAAAATGCCATCTATTTCAAATGAAATTGATCAAATTCTTGTAGATGTTAATTCAGTAGTTAAAAATTTAAATAGTGGTGAGGGTTCTTTATCCAAGCTATTAAATAATGATGAGCTTTATGATAATATTAATGGTTTAGTTCTTGATGCAAGATCACTATTAGATGATGTTAAGAATAATCCAACTAAGTATTTAAGAGCATGGTTCGAAGCTAAAAAGAAATAGGAACAAATTCTTTCTTTATTATTATAAAATAATAGAGTTTGTATATATAGTAATATTTATATAAATTAGAAAAGTATTTAAAAAGGAGTATAATTATAGTTAATTGTTAATAGGTTACTTTGATTGAAAAAAAATATAAGTTTTTTTAATGGTTACCGTATTGGCAATGCTATAATCTTAACCGGGTTTAGTAATGCCCGGTTTTTTTTTAAATATAAAGGGGATGATAAAATGAAAAATAGAATAAAATTTTTATTTATAATATTACTTATTTCAAAGGCTTTTTCTGTTGGTGAAGCTGGAGCAGTGTTTTTATTAATTAATCCAGGTTCATCTGCAGCAGGTGCAGGTGAAGCTCAAGTTGCTAAAGTAGATGATGCATATGCTTCTTATTATAATCCAGCTGGTCTTGGTTTTTTAAGAGGAAAGGAAGTTGTTATGCAACATGTGAATTGGTTACCAAATTTAGCTGATGATATTTTTTATGATTTTTTAGCTTATAGACAATCCGTTCCTGGCCTTGGAACATTTGGAGGCCACTTAATTTATTTGAATTTAGGTGAGCAACAAGGTATGGATGCTCAAGGTAATGCAACTAATTTATTTAAAAGTTATATGATGGCATTTAACTTAAGTTATGGTACTCAGATTGCTGAAGACAAATCAGTTGGAATGAATTTTAAAGTTTTTTATCAAAAATTAGCTGATGATGTTGTACAGGGAGAAACAGGAGACCCTTATTCGACAGATTTTGCTTTTGATATTGGTTATTTGCAAAAATTTGGAAAAAATATGCAACATCAGTTTGGATTTTCTATTCAAAACATAGGTCCTCCAATAGATTTTATTGATAGTCAACAGGCAGATCCTGCTCCTACAAATATGAAATTTGGTATATATTCACAATTGTATGATGATGGTATCAATAAAATTAATTTATTGTTTGATGCGAATAAACTTCTTGTAGCATCTTATCCTGCAATGGACTGGAATGGAGATGGAATAATTAGCGGAAGTAAAGAAGAATCTCATATAGATCCTTGGTATAAAGGTGTTTTTACTGCATGGTTAGATGATTGGTACTATGGAGGTGATTATGATCTTTGTGAAGATCCTTGTGGTCAATCTACTATTGATAAAGATATTGTATCATCTTTTGGTACCTCTAGAGATAATCGTATTGGTGGATATTATGAAATTGCAAATTTTGATTACATAAATAATGAAAATTTATATGCAACTTTATCTAGCTTGGATAATGCATTAGGTGAATATGCAGATTATTGGAGTGATGGACTTCTATTTGATGATATAGATAATAATAATTTAACTGCTTTTGAAGGTGAATATTTAACATCTATTGATTGGTTTGTAAAAAATAATCCTTCAGCATTATCAGGAAAAATAAGTAAACTAGAAGATCAAATTGTATATGTACCAAATTATTCAGGATTTTGTAATGAAATATACACCCCTTATGGAGGGAATGTATATGCTGAGGGTGTAAATGTTGATTGGCATGGTTATTCATTATGTTATGATTCTCAAGGAGAGTCTTCAATGGAACCTACTAATTTAGGTTCATTTAATGATCCAACTTGGATTATGAATGAAAATGATGATTTTGATGGTTTGGCTTATATAGATTTACCTCATGATGGATTGGGTGATTTTGATGTATTTGATCCCGCTTGTGACTTTGATCAAAATTACATTTGTGATAATCAAGAATTAAATGGGCTTATAGAATCACCACAAAATGGGGAAGCACATTTTGATGTTGAAGTCAATGATAATGGTGAATATAGTTTTTCTGATTCTGAGTATGGTGTATATAATGCACATGGAAATTTTGAAAAAGGTACTGGAGATCAAAGAGAATTTAAAAATGAATTAGAAGAAATGATTTATAATTTTGGTCTTGAGTGGGAATATACTGAAAATTTTGTTATGCGAGTTGGTTTTATCTATGATTTAGAAGGTGATATAAAAAATCCAACATTTGGCGCTGGACTTAATTTTAATAATTATGGTTTTGATTTTGGATATACTGCAGGAGATAAAGGACATCCAAGAGAAAATACAATGTTCTTCTCTTTATCTATGGGATTATAAAATTTGAATAAAATTTGTTTTTATTTTTTATTATTAACTCATCTACTTTTTTCAAATGAAATTGAGTTAGAAGTAAGTAAGTCTAGAGTTAATTTAGATTCTAGAAATTCTAATTTCTCTTATTTAATAGGAGTAATGGTAGAATTTGTTGAAGATAATAATCCAGAAACTTCAGGGAATGGAAAATTTTTAATTGAAGAAGATTTATCTTATATAAATTATGCAGATATTCAGCGTTGTGATAAAAATTCTAAATTAGTAATTGATTTACCTCCACATAATTCTGAATATTTTAGTTTGCAAATGGAAGCAGTAAAAAACTATTATGAATCTATAACAAACAATGCTATTACATTTGAAATAGATATAATAGAAAATATTTATCAATTAAATCAATCAATGGCATATTATGCAACTTCTGATTCACAAATTGGTTCACTGTTTTCTGATTCTATAGAATTAGCTTCAAGTGATATTGAACAATATATTGCTTTAAATAATATTGATTTAAGTGATGTTTTATTTGTTGTTTTTCATGCTGGATTAGGACAAGAAGCATCTCAAGCTTTTGATCCAACTATATATGATATAAGAAGTGCTTATGTAGACCCGGATATGCTTGATAATGTTTCTCAATTATCTTGGACTAATATTAACAATATTGAAAGAGGTATTGTCCTGCCTGAAACTTTAAATTGGATATATTATGATGTAATTGAAGATATATTCCCAGTAAGTTTTATAGAACAGGATGATTTGAGTAATTTATATTGTGATATCCAAATAGGTATGACAGGTTTATTTGCTCATTTATTGGGTTTCCATTTTGGATTTCCTCTTATGTCTAATGTAAATACTGGTGATACAAGAATTGGAAAATTTGGTTTGATGGATACAGGTTGGTCTAATATGAATGGAATAATTCCACCTAGACCAAATCCATGGACTAGATCAAATACATCCCAGAATGTTCTTGGTTGGGTTGATGTTATTGAAAATCATCAGGATTTATATCAAAATGAATCTTTATTAGTAGATGTTAATGCTATAAGTGAAGAGGATGATCAAATATATAAATTTGATATTTCAGATAATGAATATTTTTTAATTGAGAATAGAAATAATAGATTTGATGTAATTGGTCAATATTCTAATATGTCTATTGAAGATATTATAGATGATGAAAATCAATTTGATGAGGATTATTTAGAAGAAAATGATGAGTTTATAAATTTGTTTGATGTTATAGATTTTTTTAGTTCAAATAATAATTATGATATTTTTGAAATAAATTCTACTTATAATGTAATTACAAAGGTAAAAAATTATGATTATGGGTTGCCTGGGGCTGGCATTCTTATCTGGCATATTGATGAGCCATCTGTGGAAGATTATTTGATTGGAGTGAATAATGATTTAATGAATAAATCAATCTCATTAGAGGAAGGTGATGGTATTGAGCACATTGGTAATCCTAATTATTATTTATTTACTGATTTTTCAAAAGGTAGTAAAGGAGATTTTTGGTATTTATCAAATGATTTTTATCAATATATAAATTATCAAGGTTATGAGAATCAAAACTATCTTAATAATCCTATTATTTTTGATAATGAAAGTATTCCTAATTCAAATACAAAAAATAATATAGATTCTTATGTTTCTTTTGAAATAAAGGATAATATTAGTAACAGTATGACCATTGAAGTTAGTAAAAATTATAGTCAATTATTTGAGACTATATATATTGGTGATAATATTTCAGTAATTGGTAATAATAATAGTGGTTGTATTTATTATAATGAATCTAATATTATTTATAAAATGTGTTCTGATGGTACAATTAATGAACTAAATCAAGATGATCTATATTATGGAGATATAAATTCTGTAAATATAAATACAAAAATTTTAGTTGATTTAGATTCTAATTTATATTTAGTTGAAAATTCAGATTATTACATTGATAATGGAGTATTAGCTAGTAATCTTATATATCCCAAAGGATACTATAATAGTTTAGAGCAAATGGAGGAAGTAGAAGATGCATTATCACTTGGTGATATTGATTTAGATGGATATGATGAAAAAATAATAATTGTAGATAATAATTTACAATGCGTTAATTCAAATGAATCTATCAGCTCTGGTTTTCCTGTTGAAGGTGATTTTGAAGGTGTTCCTTTAATTGTTGATATTTTAGAAGATAATAATAAACCAGAAATTATTTGTAAAAATGGTGAAGTAATATCAATTGTAGATAATGAAGGTAATATAAAATTAAATATACCAAGTTTTAGCGTAAATAAAGAATTAAGTATTGTTCCAAATTGGGGTTCTAATGATAGAGCAGCTTTAATTAATGGTAATATATTGATTGTTTTTGATAGCTATAATTCTACTAGTTCATATTGGCATAATCCTAATTCTAATACTTATAATAATCCTATAGTATCTGGTCCTGTTAATAGACAAGGACTTGGGTCTGTAATGGGTGGAATTGATATGTCAAGAGCATATAATTATCCAAATCCAATAATAGATGGATTGACAAAATTTAGATTTTTTGTACTTAATTCCAATGGAGTAATTATTAAAATTTATGATGCTGCAGGTGTTTTAGTTGATAGATTAAGTAAAGATAATTTGGTGCATAATGAATTTAATGAAATTTTATGGGATACATCAAAATTAAATTCGGGTTTATATTTTGCAGAACTGAAATCAGATTTGAATGAATCAAAATTGATTAAAATGGTGATTATTAAATGAAAAAGTATTTTATTTACATAATTTTATTTTCATTCCATTTGTTTCCTCAATTAGATTGGTATAATCATCCTCAATTAGATTGGAAGGAACTAGAAACTGAGCATTTTATAATTTGTTTCCATGATGAAACAAAAAGAAGTGCTATTGAAACTGCAGCTATTGTAGAAAAAATTTATGATAAGGTAACTTCTCTTTATGATTTTTATCCTAAAAATAAAACATATATAATTATTAAAGATGTTGATGATTATTCAAATGGATCTGCATATTTTTATGACAATAAAATTATAATATGGGCAAAACCTTTAGATTATGATTTAAGAGGATCACATAGATGGTTGCAAGATGTAATTACGCATGAATATACACATATAGTTCAATTAGGTGCTTCGATGAAATATTCAAGAAATTTTCCTGGTTCATATTTACAAGTATTATCTTACGAGGAAGAGAAAAGAGAAGATGTTCTTTATGGGTATCCTAATGAAATTGCAAGCTATCCAATTCCAGGAACTTCAGTTTCACCTTGGTTTGCTGAAGGAACAGCACAATATATGTATAATGAAGCAAATTATGATTATTGGGATTCAATTAGAGATATGATTTTAAGGGATCGGATTATAAATAATAATTTATTAACATTTGATGAGATGAATACTTTTGGTAAAAAGGGTATTGGTAATGAATCAACATATAATCAAGGCTTTTCATTAACAAAGTTTATTGTAAAAGAATATGGTGAAGACATATTGAAAGATATCTCATATGAATTGTCTAATCCATTCTCATTTTCTATTGATAGAGCTATAAATAAAACTATTGGAATATCAGGATATGAAATTTATGAAAATTGGAAAAATGAACTTATAAATATATATGATGAACAATTAAAAAATATAGATAAGGAAGAAAAAAATTACAATATAATTGCCAACCAAGGGACTACAAATATTCATCCTATATGGTCATATGATGGTAATAGAATTGCATATTTATCAAATAAGGATAATGATTATTTTAGTCAAACAGATTTGTATATATATAATTTAAAAGATTCAACATCAAAAAAAATTGCTGGAGGAGTTAAAACTAGTCCATCTTGGATTAGTGATTCTTTGCTTATTTATTCAAAAATTAGTAAGCCAAATGAAAATGGTTCTAAGTTTTTTGATTTGTATACTTATGATATAAGTGAAAAGAAACAAAATAGATTAACTAATGGTTTAAGGCTATATTCACCTTATTTTGATAAAGAAAGTAATAAAATATATGCAATTAATACATATGATGGGACTTCAAATATATTTGAAGGTAATATTGATTATTCTAGTTATAAACAAATTACTAATTTTGATGATGGTACTCAAATTTTTTCTATAACTAGTAATGATAGTATGATTGTTTTTGATGCAGTTGTAAATCATGGGAGAAAATTATATTCTATAAATAAAGAATCTAAAGAAGTTGAAGAATTTATTGTAAATAGTTGGGATAATAGAGATCCTGTTTTTTCAATTGATAATAAGCTTATTTATGTTGATGATAAATATGGAATTTTTAATCTTATTTTAAAGGAAGGAGATAATATAACCTATTTATCAAATGTTATTGGTGGAGCATTTATGCCAGATATATCTATAAATGGTAAAATTGTTTTTAGTGTATATGAAAATGGTTCTTATAATATTGGTATTTTAGATGAAAATAATATAAATATTGAAAAAATTGGATATTCTAATTTTAATAATTATAGGTCAGATTTTAATAGTTTCAATCAGGAAAGTAATTATTATATAAAACCTATATCTGAAAAAATATCTATTTCATCTAATCAAATACATGATGAAGAGTTAAATTTTAAATCATATAACCAAAATATGTCAGGTCCTTTTATAATGCCAAGATTAACATATGATTATAACACATTTAAGCCTGGTGTTTATTTATTTGACAATGACTTTTTAAATAAAAGTTCTATTTTAAGTGGTTTTAGTTTTAATTCAAATAAAGATATAGATTTGTTTTTACTGTTTGATAATAATCAATATAAAAGTAGTTATTTTTTCAATTTTTATTGGATAACACGAAATAAATCAAGGACTCATCCATATATAAATTCAAATGGAGAAGTTATACCAAGTATTAATTGGGATGTAAATTATAAGTATCAATTATTCTCTGCTGATATAGGTAATAGATTTATAGTTAAAGATCATAAGTTTTGGTTGAAATATACATACTCGAAATATAGACAGTTTTATAATGCTACTCAAATACAGGAGTATGATTTTAATGGAGAAAATGTAAATACCATATATGGGAAAGGTGCATATGATTATTATAGGGGACATATTATGACCTTTGAATATAATTATAAAGGAAGAAAACCTCATTATCTATTTAATATGGTGCCTAAAAGTGGTTTTAGTGTAAATACATCTATTTCATATGAATTAAATTCTATATTTGAAGAATTTAAAGTTAATCAAGATTATGGAGGTTTTATAGAATCCTTGGATTCACATAATACGTTTAGGTATAAAATAGATTTA
>MDSZ01009981.1_pt1 | contig 12810 bp, 7 predicted proteins | sample 811201 | NCBI WGS metagenome assembly MDSZ01 (sample SAMN05326647, study PRJNA326480) | marine metagenome | isolation source: seawater | place: Indian Ocean: North | collected 2010
AAGAAGAGGTGTTACTTTCTATTATGATGATGAGCTAGATGGGCACGTCCAAACTAATGGCCAAATTTATTTTTCAACAGCTGGAGGGTGCGCTGACTTTAGCAATGCAACTTGGCTGCTAACTTATGGAAATCCAGGCCCAGCTACTTGGGGCGGCTGTAGTCAGCAATGGAATGGATTATGGCAAGGACAGGAAGTTGACACCCTATCATCATGTCCATTGCAATTTCCACCACCTGGATATTTAACTATGAAAAACAACGCTAGTATAATTTATGATAGTGGTAGAAAGATTGGAGGTGGGTCAAAAGACACGCTAATAATGACTGATATAGAATTTCTTGAAGATGGTAGATTTAACGTAAAACAATGGTGGTACCTAATGCCGCCACATTTAAGACCTAATATTTCTGTAAATGCAAGGACAAGCCCATATCCTCAACATTTAGATGGTGCAGAAGACTATATTGTAAATATAGAAAATTTTAATTACTTTGATGATAAGGATAATGGTTTTCCTATCCTTGAAGATTTTTGTCATATCCCTGCAGATGCAGATGAAGAAATAAATATAAATACATGTAAACCATATCTAGATTCACTGCGTTCTTATCATGCGGTATACTATACAAACCCTTTCTCCAATGAACAATATATGGACCCAACTGCCTCTGCATCTCATGGAATAAGAGGACAACATTTTGATTTTCAACCATTAGACTATGATGGAAATGTAGATATAACTTCTCTTTTAATCGATGAGCAAAGGTCATCTTCAAACCCAATTGTGATATATATTAAAGATGGTCCAGTTAGGGTACATGGATCATATAAAGGAAGGTATTCGATTGTTACAGATGAATTTACAACATATAGAAGACATGCTTGGAATGACAGTTTGAGTGGTCAAGTGCCCATAGACACAATTTGGAATAATATTTGGTTAACAGATGATTTAATAAATGCAGATACTTTCGGTAGCGGAAATATGCAAGATATACAGCCTAATGATGCATGTAGAGGTGGCAGCTCTAATTCTATGGGACTTGTTTCAGGGGCAAATATTGTGGTGGCAAATACAAGAGCAAATGGGGCTATAAATGGATGTACTCAGGCAGATGGCAACTGCAATCAAGATATATCAGGAATCAGAATAAATGCTGGAATGATTGCTTTAAATGAATCTTTTGTAACTCATTACTGGCAAAATACAACACATGATGCAGATTTTAATAATCAGCCAGTTGCAACTTATAATGGAGGTAGTATTATACCAGCTTATAATCCTCCCAACAATGGGTATTGGAACACGTACTGGAATGGTGAAACTGATAATGATTATAGAAGGTGGGAAGATTATCCACCATGGGGTGATAGCAGAGGACGATCAAAAGCAGCAGACTTAGGATTCAATAATCCTTCTCGAAACAATGATAAAAGAGGAGAAATTTATTTGTGGGGTGGTGTCGTTCAAAAGTTTAGAGGATATGTCTATAGAAATCCAACTAGTCCATATGAGCAAGCTTGGATTGGATATCAGAGTAAAGATTATCATTATGATGCAAATTTAAGGTGTAATCCTCCACCATTTTATCCGTATATTGAGTGCCAGGATAGTAATGGAGAATTAGTAGTTAGGCTGACATCTGCAACAACAAGTAAGGATTGAAATATATATGTCTATCAGCATTGATATAGGAACAGGAGAGGTAAAACTCATAGAACTAAGCAAAGTTAATGAGCAACCAGCCTTATCCAAAATACATACCATCGAGACTTGGAAAGATCTAAATTCATTTGATCCTGAAAAATTAGAGAAATCTAATTGGGTGGCATCTATAAATGATATCTGCACTGAAGCTAAATTAAATCCAAAAAGAATTAAATCTATAACTTCCGCCATATCTGGTAAAAACTTATCTGTAAAAGAAATTACTACTCTAGAAATGAATGAAGATGATTTATTCCAATCTCTAGAATTTGAAGCAAAAAAACATATTCCTCTTGATGGAACAGATGCTGTTATGGACTATCATATAATAGGTAGTAATAATAATGAAATAGATAAAATTAATGTTTTATTGGTAGCTACAACAAAAAATATCATCAAGCAATTTGACTCAATAATAAGAGACTCCGGCTTTAAGAACTCTATCTTTGATGCAGAACCCATTGCCCTTTCAAATGTTCTTACGCATAACTATGGAAAATCTGATGATGGAATAGATATAATTCTTGATATTGGTGCTAACACTTCTACGTTGGTAGTGTGTGGAGAGGGGCAAACATTTTTTACAAGAGAAATAGAGATTGCAGGCTTTCAAATAATTAGTGAAATAGTAAAGAAATATAATACAGATTACGAAGATGGGTACAATATTCTTAATAAGGATGGACTAAATGCACTAAACTCATCAGATGTTGATGATTCAGATTCTTTTAGTTTAGAAGTTGCTGAAAAAACGATTTTTTCTAGCCTAATTGATGAAACAAGAAAAAGTCTTCGTTATTATGTGAAGTCAAATAATGGAAATTCAAATTTTAAAAGGTTTTTCATTTCTGGAGGTTTCGCAGAAATTGATGGTTTGAAAGAAAAAATTTCTGATGAATTAAGAATAGAAACACATATTTTAAATCCGTTTAATAATATTGAAACTGATATTAAAATTGAAAATCCATCAAAATATTCTATTGCAGTAGGGCTTGCTCTTAGGGGGCTTCTATAGAATGGATCCTAAGAAATTCATATTAATTAATTTAAATCAAAATATTAGCAAAGCTAGGCAAGCTGCATATAAAGATAATCGAGACCGGTGGATCATATTTGGAATGCTTTGTTTTGGCTTTTTGGCACTAACAGGTTGGTTTTTCAATATAAATAATGAATACAATAAATTAATAGAGGCTAGAGAAGAAACTATTGAGGATATTAAACAAAAAACAAAACAATTGCAGGACAAGGTGGAAATAAACTTATCAAAGAAAAATATTATATCTGCTTATGAATTAGGGGAAGGATATATCCCATGGTCAAAAAAATTAAAACAATTATCAGAGTTAACTCCGCCTGACATGTGTATCACTAAATTAAATTACTCGAATAATAAATTGACAATAACATGTGACTCAAAAATATTAGAAACAAAAAAACCCAATGAAAAAACAATAGCAGCTAAATTTGAATCAGCACTACAGGCAGATGAAGATTTCAATATTGAATTTGATGGAATTAGCCTTACTAATGTAAAAAGAATAACCAAAAGCAACCCCCATGACCAATTTATAATTACTGCAAAATTGATTAGAGAAAAAAATCGAGAAAATCGATTAGATGACATCCCTATCCCTAAAAAAAACCCTATCAAGAAAAAGAAAAAAAAGGTAGTCACAGAAGCTCCTAAAAAAGACAAAATTATAGAAAAGAAGGAAGTAAAAAATCCTACTGCGGAAAAGAAAATTAAAACTAAAAATGATTCAAAGTACAGCAAGGCAATTATAGATGCTGCACAAAGAATAAATACGATATCTCCAGAAGATAATCCTATTGAGATACAAAGATTTCAAGAAGTTACTGGTATTTCTCAAGAGGGTGACGCTGATTATGGGGAGTGGACCTCTGAAACCCAAAAACTTCATCTAGCTATAAAAGAATCTCTTAAGGCAGATAAACCTAACTCCTCAGATTTATCAAAAAAGAAATCAAAAATAAAAAAGAAATCAAAGGAAGCAAAAAGCAAATTAAAATACTCTGCTTGGGCTATAGAAGCTGCATCAAAAATTGACGCTGCAGTCCCTTGGCAGGATCCTGTAGCTATTCAAAATTTTCAAGAGGCAGTTGGAATTGCTCAAGAGGGTGATGCCAATTACGGTGAATGGACAGAACAAACAAGTAAAATTTGGTTTGATGTAAAAAGAGAGGCAAGGAAATGAAAAGGAATATTATATTATTTAGCATAACTATTCTATTCATTTTGATCTCAATGTTGCTTAGAACATTCATGTATGGAAATAAGTATGAAGATATAGTCGATCTAGAAGATATACAGCAAGATAAAAATGAAAAGTATATTACCGCTCAGATATTATCTGGTGATTTAGTTAACGTTTATACTTTATTTGAAAAAAATCTCAAAACAAAATCTTCTAAAGATAAAGATGTTGAAGAAAGAGAATTTAGAGAAGAGCTAGGATCTATCTTTAATAGTGTTGGACTAGAGTGGCCCATACCTGTTTTTCAGCCTAGCAATAAAAATCAAAAAAAGAAAAAGAAGAAAAGTAAAGGCAATTATCTTTATAATCAATATTACCTTGAATTTCAATGCGACTATATAGAATTTGGAAAATTAATTACAGCTATGGAAGCGAATAAAAGACTTATTAAGATTCTTGAGTTTACATATGATAACTCTAGAGAAAATGTTACTGGAAAATTAGGAAATGATGATGCTCTTCCTCCTGCAAGAGTTACAATGGAAATAGCATCTATCACACTTAAAAAATGAACAAAAGAGAAAATTTACTCTGGCAAATAGTATTAATAGTAGGACTTGTAGCTATTTTATATAATGGTTATAAACTCTATAACATGAATAATAATGTTATCAAACTATGGGAAAACTTTGAAAAAGAAGAAATAGGTACAGACAAGAAACTTACAGATATGGTTGAAAGACTTGAAATTAGTTTAGAGGAACGATTAAATTCAACTTTTGAAATTGAGCCAGATAAAAATCCATCAAACCTTGAAACCGTTTATAAGTTTGGTGATAGAGAGAGTATCGGAAATCGGCATTTTAAAGTTGAAATTTGTGGTAAATCTAAAGGCAAAGATTATTGCAAGATAACACTTCCAAATGAGGACAAGATGTTTAAAGTTTTTAAAGGTGATATTATTGCTGATGGAGTTATAAAAAGTATTGATAGAAAAAAATCCAAAGTTGTATTTGTTAAAAATGGAAAAACTTTTGAAATTGGGAAATAACTTATGAAAAATAAATATATATGTATTGCTAGCATAAAGACTTCGATATTAATTATAATGCTAGGATTCGTTTTTGCGCAATCTAAAAATCAAAGTACAATGCCGCTAATTACAATCGATGCTATTGATGCAGACCTCCCGCTCGTATTATCACAAATTGCTGAAGATAGTGGCTATAATATTGTAACAGGCCCAAACGTAAACACCTCTGAAAAAATTACAATTAGTCTAGCAGATGTTCCTTTAGATCAAGCAATTGATATGGTCGTGCGTGCATCTGGATTAAACTATGAAATGAAGGGTAACTCAATCCTAATTGCTGATAAAGAAAAATTAGATAGCGATGTAGGGATTACATCTCATATAATTCCTTTAAAATATGCTAATGCTGAAGATGTGGCGCTTCTATTATTAAATATAACTGATAAAATTACTCTAGATAAAGCTGGAAATAACTTACTTCTGAATGTTAGTGCCAAAAAATTAATTGAAATTGAAAAAATCATAGAAGAAGTAGATAAACCTGCTGTACAAATAATGCTTGAGGCAAAATTAATTGAAGTTTCACTATCTAATGAAGATAAAAAGGGAATTGATTGGGCCAAATTATCTAGCTTAACTACTATACTTGCTGAAACTGGTAATCCTATTAATCTAACAGGTGGTGGTACAACGGGATCCTTGATGCCTGGAAGTGCATTTGAGTCTTCTTCAGATGGTGGTGTTGTAGAGGCATTAACACCTCAACCGTTTGGACAGCTACCATCTGAAATGTATTTTCAAAGACTTGATGGCAGTACTCCTAGATTTAGTCGTCAGCTAACAGCTTTTGAACTTACGCTAGATTTTTTAATGAAAAATAACAGAGCCGACATTCTTGCAAATTCACAAGTAGTTACCTTAAACGGTCACGAAGCAACAATCGCAATGGTTGATGTTGTCCCATATATTTTATCAAGCGGAGGAGTTGGAGGACAGGTCCAAGTTCAAAGAGAAGAAATCGGAATCAAGCTACATATCCTACCAACAGTAAATACGGATGGATACATTACTACAACAGTTAGACCTGAAGTAAGTTCTATTTATCAATTCATCGGGCCAGATAGTAATATTCCATGGATTAAAAAAAGAGAATCAACTACAACAATTAGAGTTCTTGATAATGAATCTATTGTTATTGCAGGTTTAATTTCCTTAGATAAAAAACTTGTGAATCATAATGTACCATTCTTTTCTAGTATTCCTTTTATAGGTAAAAGGTTATTTAGTCACACTTATGAGATAGAGTCAAAAACAGATTTAGTAATTCAGATTACACCTAGAATAGTGTATGATAATTATACCGGAATAGAAAAAAGAGATTATCATAGAGAAACAGAAGATGAACTCATTAATGACGAAGAAGAGGAAAAGTAAACTATGAATAAAATATATAAATATAAAATTTCCTTACTATGCATGATTTTGATATTTTTCTCACTATCATGTGATGAAACTGAGCCTTCAGCTCCAAATAATCCAGACTTAAATTATACGCTAACGATAGAAACTGAAGTCAAGCATTGCTCCATTGTCGGGTGCATTGAGGATGCTGATGGTAACTCTGTGCCAGATGAGGCTTATAACGCTAATGTAATTTCTCCAGCTTCTCCTGATTTAACATCATGGTATCACTTGCTATTCAGAATACAACTAAGAGATATTGATGGTGCACCTGTATCTGGTGCGACTCTGACAATTACCGAAGAAGGTGGTGAGAGTGCCATTGTTTCATCTAAAGTAGAAACATTTACTGAGACAACTAATGATGATGGGATAATTGAAGGATATTGGAAGGATAATGGAGAGTATGGTGATTTTACTATTACTGTAAGCTATGAAGATGAATTTGAAAATTCTATATCTAAAAATTATTCTATTACAATACACCAAGTTTCAAATGTTGTAGAATCAATTTATGCAAATGCCGCTGAAGACATGCTAACAATTCTAACTAATGATATTTATACTGATACAATCTACGCGAGAGTAAAAAATGCAACAAATTCATTCTTGGAAAATGTCGATGTTACATTCGAAATAATTGATGGTTCCGGTGGTTTATCTAGTACAATTGCTACAACGAGTAAACCAGAAGATGATAGTCCAAGTGCTTTTGCTTATGTTCTTTATAGTACTGACCCTGGGGTAGATAATGATACAATTACAATAAGAACTAGCACATCTAACGATGAAGGCACTATTCAAGACAATGTAACTATACTACTTTCTTCAGAGGTGTTTCCAGCAGAGTTTGATGTAGATATTCTTTTAGCAGATATCAAGCCTGATACTCTTGTAATTAATACAGAAGATGCCATAGAGGATTCTACATACCAAATTCAAATAGATGCAATTGTAAAAGAAAATAATGGTCAAGCTGTAGAAAATGTTCCTATTAATTTTGAAAATTTAAATTCAACTGTAGGAATCCTTATTGATAACTACTTAGAAAGTGATAGCACTGGTACTGCTACTGCTTTAATTAATATTTATGAAGATGAAGTTTCAACAAAAGACTCTATTTTGATTAGATCATACATCTCTCATCCAGAAGTCTTAGACTCTACCCTTCATGAATTAGTAAGTACAATCTACGTTTATTCTGATGAATATTTACGATTAGAAGCTGCAGAAGAAATTATTGTTTGGGCTGAAACTGAAGAAATTATCAATAACAATAATAGCATTACTTATCAAGCAACTTTATTCGCTGAAGTTCTGAATCGATATGGAGCAACAATGCCTAACATGTCCATTCTATTTGATAAAACTAGCGGACCTGGTGGCTTCAATGGTGGCGCTGAAGCTGTAACAGACTCTACAGGTAATGCAGCTCAAGTTGTATACGAGCTTGCGCCTCATCATTTATCTGATTACCAACAAGGTGATGTGGTAACAGTTGAATTTGATATTTCATTAATAGGAGTAGATGATTTAAGTGATAGTCAAACAATTTCTTATCAGCTTTATGGCAGTAGTGACCCAGAACTTGACGTTACAGAATTTCACTATTATCCTGACTCAGATATAATGATTCATGATCTATATACTGAGACACCTATTTCAGTCGTTGCAAAAAATTATGCGGGAGTTGGGATATCTGATGTGAGAGTTCAATTTAGTCTACAAGAAACTAATGATAGAAATTCAAATGGAATGCTAAGTGAAGGAACTGTCTATACCTGTTGTTCATCATCTGATACCGAAGGGACTGATGGTGGTGCTGGTGATGATAGTGGTGGTGAAGATACTGGCGGAGCTGATGGTGGAGATGTTGGCACTGATGGTGGTGGTGATGATAATCAAGGTGGGCAATCTGGAATTGCAACAGTAACATACACTAATGTAGAGGGTGGCTCTGATATAGTATACGCTACTGTATATAACCCTGTTGATAACTCAATAATTGCTACAGACTCTCTACTCATTGTTACAAGTGATACTTGTCCTGGATGCGTTGAAGAACTTCAAGTTTTATCTTCATCGTATGAGCTTCCCACTGATAATGATTTAGAACAAACTGAAATTTATGCTTTCTATACTGACTCTCTTGGAAATTCACCAGAAATAAATTCATTTATTAATTTTAAACCATGGCAGCAAGATGAAAGTGGTGACTGGGTTAATGTTGGCTCTGTAAGTCCAGAAAATGCTATATTTGTAAGTGGAACTGCTGGGGAATTAGATGATATCTTTCCTAATTCACCGGAGGATTCAGCAATAGTATATGCTAATGCAACATTTAATATGGAAAATGCTTCAGGATTAGTTAAAGTTGTAGGATCATATCTAGAGCTCACAGATACTTTGGGTATTCAAATTAATTCTACGGGAGCTTCATTTGTTGAAATTATACCTCCATTCCCAAGCCAAATTGCAGTTCAAGGAAGCCCTGATCAAGAATCTACAATTTTAACCGCAGAAATACGTGATGGAAATGGAAATTTAGTATCAGATAGCTATATTACTAGATTTACACTTGGAACCTCTGCTATGTTAGCAGGCGTTCATTTTAATGGTGAAGAGGGTGTGTCTGATACTTATACCTATTCTTCTAATGGCGCTGCTTCTATTACGTTAAATTCTGGTCAAACGCCTGTATCTGTTGGAGTTACAGTTAAAGTATATGAAATGGCAGAAATAGCATCAGTGGATGATTTGGATGCCCTCGATGTTATTACAGAAGCACAAGCAGTGCCTGTAACAATTGCTTCAGGACCTCCGACCTCAGGCATTATAGGATACTCTTTCTTAGAGGCAATTAATATTGGTGGTGGCCTAACTGAGCTTCCTGTATCAATCATGTTATGGGATACATGGGCAAATCCTGTTGCAGATAGTATCTCTGTATACTTTACTTTAGATCCGCCAAATGCAGCATCAATTATTGCAGAAGCAAAAACAGGAAATATAAAGCCAAATGGAACTCCAGATGATACCTGGCCTGGAATTGCTTGGACAACTATACAATATAATGCATCACAATTATTTAATTTTCCTGAAATTTTAGCAACAACCACAGGTAATATTTGTTCAGATAATGTATCTTCTTATCAGGATTGTATTGATGCTGGAGAAACATGGCTGACTGAGGTACCATTGCAATTTTCAAGTTTAGATAATATTGTTAGTTATCAAAATGTATGTGTTGATTGTGGCCTTACACTTGTCCCCTTAACAGATACTCAATATGATTTCCAATGTAATACTCAACCACCTTTCCAAGTTGATGTCAGAGCTCAACTTTTGGACTTTTATGGTGTTCCAGTAGAAGGAGCCATCGTTGAACTTTTAATTTTTGGCTCACAAGGAGCTCCAACGATAGAAGCTTATGAATATCTTTGTTATTGGGATACTAATGGAAATGGACAGTACGATCAAGGAGAAGAGCAAACAGATGAGGATGGAAATCCTCTTGATGAAGATGCTTGTGATTTAAGCCCAATGCTAACATGGGGACAAGCATTTTTCCCTGAACCACCATCTACTCAGGTATTTACTGATGAATTTGGTCTAAAATATTGGAAAATTACTTTTAGTGAGAATGAATGTATTCAAACGGGTGCAGATCCAGATCAATATACATGCTCTACCCCATCTATTCAAGCAAATCTTGTGAATCCTAATGGCGCATTGAGTGAAGAGTTAAATATTACAATCAATAGTACGTGTTTTGAATAATTTGAAAGGTATTTTAAATGAGTTATAATCCGCAATTTGCAAAGCTTGGTGAAATTTTAGTTAATGAAAACATCATTACAGAAAAAGAATTAGAAAAAGGTCTGACAGAACAAAAAAAGAAAAAAGATAAACTTGGTAATGTTTTAGTCTCATCAGGAATAATCACAGAAGAACAATTAGTTCAAGCGTTTTCGCTTCAGCTAGGAAGCAAGTCTATCAAAGAAGATGAACTGCTTAAAGCTTCTGAGGATACTGTTAAATTATTGCCCGAAGACTTTGCGAAAGAAAACAATGTTATCACATTAAAACAAACATCAAATTCTATTTATGTAGCAATGGAAGACCCTGAAGATGTTTCAACTATAGATGCAATAAAGAAATTAACTAAGCTTAACCCTGAAGTACTTGTTGCGGGTAGAACTGCTATAAAAAATGCCATTGAGCAGTTATATGAAAAAGTTAAAAAATCAGGTGAAGTAGAAAGTGCCATATCAAATATAAAAGTAGTAAGGGGAGATGAAGAGGATGGAGATGAACTTGATTTAGGGTCAGAAAAAGTTTCCGCAAAGGATGCACCCTTCGTTAAGTTGGTAAATTTGATTTTAACAGAAGCTATAAAAGAAGATTCATCTGATATACATATAGAACCTGGTAGAGAAGAAGTTAGCGTTAGAATTAGAATAGATGGCGTATTAGTTAAAATAATGTCTCCACCAGCATCCTCATTAAATGGAATTGTAACGCGTGTAAAAATATTATCAAAATTAAATATTGCGGAACATCGCTTGCCACAAGATGGAAGGATGAAAATAAAAACAGATACAAGAGATATTGATGTTAGGGTATCAATCCTTCCAACTGTACATGGAGAAAAAGTAGTATTAAGGTTATTAGGTAGTGGAAAGCTATCACTAAATCTAGCCAACCTAGGTTTCCCTGATAAAAAACTACAAACATTTAGAAAATGGATAACTCAGCCATATGGAATGATTATAATTTCAGGTCCAACAGGTAGTGGTAAATCTACAACACTTTATGCAGCACTTAAGGAAATTCATTCTGAAGGAATTAACATTACGACAGTAGAAGATCCAGTGGAATATCAATTACCCGGCATAAATCAAGTTCAAATGCATGATGAAATAGGATTGAATTTTGCAGCTTCATTACGATCAATTTTGAGACAAGACCCAGATGTCCTTTTAATTGGTGAGATTAGAGATGAGGAGACAGCAAATATCGCAGTTAAATTCTCGATGACAGGTCACCTTGTATTTAGTACTGTTCACGCTAATGATGCAACATCTACAATTCTTAGATTGTTAGATCTTGGGATTCCCCCATTCCTTCTAGGGTCATCTTTAAATTTAGTAATGGCTCAGCGTTTAATTAGAACTATAGATCCAGATTCAAAAGAGACCTATAAACCTACAAAAGAAGAATTAGATCAAATCTCTTTTCCAAAATCAAAAATAAAATCAACAAAATTTTATAGAGGTGTCCCAAATAGAAGTAATCATAACTCCGGTTATAAAGGAAGGACTGCTATCCATGAAATTCTTGAAGTTGATAATACCATGAAAAAAATGATTTTTGATAATGCTAGCCAAAATGATATAAAACAAGCTGCCATAAAAAATGGCATGACTCCGTTAAGAGAAGCTGGTATAGAAAAAATAACAAATGGTTCTTCTTCAATAGAAGAAATCCTTAGAGCTACAGTAGAAGATATTTAATGCCTACTTTTGAATATATTGTAAGAACTCAAGATGGTAAACGTCTTGAAGGAAAAATTGATGCGAATAACATCAATGCTGCAAATGAAAAATTAGCAGAAAAGAAATATACTGTAGTAAAATTAAATGAAAATGAAGTGGCATTTGATTTTTTAGGTCCTTTTTTAGATCGTTTAAATCTAGAAATGGAAAAATTGAAAAATAGAATTCCTCTTGCTACACTGGTTTTCTTTACTCGACAATTATCTACTATGTTTTCAGCTGGGCTTACACTTGAAAAATCAATTTTCTTTTTATCCCAAGAAGAAAAAAATAAAAAATTTAAAAAAATTCTAGGAGATATAGATAAAAGCATAAAAAGTGGTATGCTTTTATCTGATTCGCTAGAAAGACATCCTGGAGTTTTTTCAAACTTATTTATTTCAATGGTCCGTGCTGGAGAAGTAAGTGGTAAATTATCAGAAACTCTTGAAGAGTTAGCTCAATATTTAGAAACTGTTGAAGAGACCCAAAGAAAAGTAAAATCAGCGATGTATTATCCAGTATTTATAATAGGATTTTTAGTAGTAACCCTATTTATCACGTTTACCTTCCTAATACCAAGCTTTTCGAATGTTTATGATGAGTTAGGTACAGAACTTCCATACTATACTGTGCTTATGGTTGATATTGGCGAGTGGTTTCAAGGTAATCTTATTTTTGTTACGTTAACATCTTTTATATCAATAGGTTCCATTTGGTTTGCTACACTAACTGATAGAGGTAGATTAATAAAAGATAGGTTTTTATTAAACATTCCTATCTTTGGAAAAATCATCAAGGACAATATACTCAGTAAATTTTCAAAAACATTTGGGATACTAGTAAATG
>MDSZ01221756.1_pt1 | contig 12808 bp, 14 predicted proteins | sample 811201 | NCBI WGS metagenome assembly MDSZ01 (sample SAMN05326647, study PRJNA326480) | marine metagenome | isolation source: seawater | place: Indian Ocean: North | collected 2010
ACGAGGGGCTTGATGCGTTTGAGCAGTCCGCGCAAGGTTTAACACAAGCCTACGGCGGTATTCAGGACGCCATGAATTACCAGCCTATGAATGTGCAGGGCGGAAGCTACGACCCTTACATGATTGAGAAGATGGGCGGCGGTGCCGGGTTTAAGGCGGTTACCGCACAGCAATTAGACCCTAACGCTACGGATTATCAGGCGGCACAATTCCAGCAAGCCGACCTTGATAGGTTTATGAATCCCTACACTACAGACGTTATTGATCAGTCAATGGCTGACATTGAGCGTGGTAGATTGATGCAGGCAAACCAAGCGGCTGCACAAGCACAAGCAGCAGGCGCATTTGGCGGCTCAAGAGGTGCGTTGATGGAGGCGGAGATCGCCCGTAACGCACTTGATACCGGAGCGCGCACAGCGGCTGGCCTGCGCGATAAAGGCTTCCAGTTTGCATCTCAGATGGGCCAACAAGATGTTGGTCGCCGTCAGCAAGCACTTCAACAAAATGCACAGCAGCAGTTGCAGTCGCTTTTGGCTAATCAAGCTAGTAACTTGCAAGCAGGAATGACAAACGCACAGCTTGGCGCTCAAACTAGCATTGCTAATCAGCAAGCCAGATTGCAGCAAGAGATTGCAAATCAAGGCGCATATGGGGGAGCGCAGCAGTTTGGTCTAGGTCAGGGGCTGGCAGCCGCTTTAGCTAATCAAGGCGCTGGTATGCAGGCAGCTCAAAATCAATTAGCTGCTGCTTCAGGTTTGGGCGCTCTTTCAAACCTTGGCTTTGGCATGGGTAGAGACTTGCAAGACAACATGGCTTTGCAGGGCGCATTACAGCAGGCGCTTATGCAGTCACTGTTTGACAAAGCTGGCCCTCAAGGGCAATACGGCGGTTACCAAGGCGCAGATGAAAACGCAATGGGCTTAATTGCGCAAGCTCTTGGCGTCACCCAAGCGCCGCAGTCACAGTCTCGTGATGTCGGAGTGTTTGACTTTCTATCGTTAGCTTTGTCTGACGTTAGGCTGAAGAAAAACATTCGCAGAGTTGGCAAGACCCCTGGCGGTCACAACCTTTACGCATGGGATTGGAAGAAGCAAGCCAAGAGCATAGTCGGTAAAACTGGCTCTGATATGGGTGTTATAGCGCAAGAGGTTAGGGAGACTAGGCCGGATCTTGTGCATGAGTTCCCAGATGGCTATCTCCGCGTAAATTATGGGGGTATTGCGTGAATCCACTATTCGGCTTAATGAAAATGGCTGAGTTTGGCCTTGACAAAATGGGTATTAGAGACTCTATGGCGACCAAAGCGGCAAACGCCGCTGGTGGTTCCGCCATGCAGATGGCTAACCAGCCGCTTATGTCTCCGGTTGGACAAAACCCTCTTTCACCGCAAGCACTACAAAAAATGCAAGCGCCACAGATGTCGCCAGCATCTCCGGCAATACCTAAGCCTGCGACTGCATCGCCAGATATGTTTGATCAGGCGATGGGATTGATGAGTAATTTTAGTGGTAGGCAGGGCGCAAAGAGTCCTTTTGAGTTTGTTTTAGAACAAACCAACGTCATTCAGCCGCGTGGACAGCAAACTGCCGACGTAGACGGCCTAATGAAGATGCTTGAAGAGCAAAATAGGCAGAAAAGCCCATTAGAATTGATGTTTGGAGGCAAATAACATGAGCACAAAGCAAATGTCATTGCTGGATTTTTTTGCGCAAGCGCCACAAGCATGGGGGCGTTATAAGAAGGGATTGGACGATGCCGCAGAAAGGCAGCGCCGCACTAAGGCGAAGCAAGAGGCGCTTATAGAGCCATTTCCAGAAACTTTGCGGCCTACACCTGAAGAAAGGGCGATAAATCAAGCTGATATAGCTCGGCAACTCAACGAGCAAGCTGCGCGGGAAGAGATTGCGCGGGACAACGCCCTGATTGACGCGGGCTTTCCCCCGTTTGCAGTAAGGCCGGGGTTCAATCTCAGCGACCCAGACGGCAGATACACCGACCCTAACACAGTCATGCCGCCACCGGCCTCGGCGGCACCACCGGCACCAGCCGCGAAACCAGCCCCCAATGCTGTGGAAGCGGCACCTGCCACTCCTAAAGGGCCAACAAACGCAGAATTGCGTGCAGCACCTCTTGATGAAGAGGGAAAAAGATTTGCAGGATTGCTTGATTCAATGGGCCAAGCTGATATGCGGGGCCGAGATCAAAGAATAAACGGCATTTCAGTTCAAGGAGAAAACGAATCGGTAGCGGCGCAAGACCCCGGATTTTTGTCTCGATTAGGTCGTGGGATGCTTGATTACTACTCAGACCCAGTAAACCGCAAGACATTAGCTATTGGTTTAGCTGGTTTAAGCTCGCAGCCTAATCGCGGCTATCAGGCCGCACTACAGGGTCAGGTTGAGCAGATACAAGAGCAGCGTGCATTGCAAAGATCAGGAAACGCAACAGCAAAATACCTAGAGGATCAGGGTCTTTTTGCTGAAGCAGAAATTGTGAGAGCCAACCCATCGCTTGCCTCAGATATTTTGGGCGGTGTAACTGCTGCTGGTGGAAGCTCATACCAAAAAGAGCTAGAAAAAATAATTGCGCAAGATGACCGCGATCTTGTGAACAATGCGTTTGCGGCAGAAGAAAACTACGAAAGAACAAAACAAACACTTTCAAAATTGGATGATCCGATGTTTTTGGGCCGATTCAGCGAGGCAAAAACAGAATTGGCAAAGGTGCTTCAAGGTTTGGGTGTTGATGCCAGCGATCAAAACGCTTTTGGAGAGTGGCTGCAAAAAGGCGACAACACTTTGCGAATGAGAGCTGTGTTAGGCCAGCAAGTTTTCCAAGCAATTGGAGAGCTTGGCATCGGGGCGCGTGGACTTGATACGCCAGCGGAACGGCAGTTTTTAATTGAGGTTATGGCAGGCCAGCCAGGTCAAACCAAAGGATTCTTGCAGGCGCTGCTAAAAGACAGAATGAGCAAGCAAGAAACAATCGTCAAACGGTACAACACTGCTTTAAGTGAAGGTCGCTTAGATAGATTTTCAAGATTAGCTCGCCGTCCACTTTCGCCTATTGATATTGGTTTTGTTGATGATGACGATTTTTCAAACTTTTCAATTGTGAATTAATTTATGCCTGAGACACGAGTAAGAACGCCATCTGGCGAAATCGTTACAGTTAGGCATCCCGAAGGCGCTACTGAGCGGCAAATATTTGCCTTTGCAAAGCGCCAAAGTAGCGTAACGCCTGCCCCTGCCCCAGAAGAACCAAAAAGTTTTGCTGAAGAAACTATAGGCAATATCCCGGAGTCTGCCTCGCGGTATTTCGGCGGTCTTGCAGAAGCTGTAATGAATCCGATTGATACAGCAAAAACAATCGGACAGTTAGGTGCTGGCGCTCTCAGCCTTGGATTGGGCGATGACTTCCAGCAGCGTCTTGGGATTAGCGACGAATCAGAGCAATTAGCCACAAAAGTAGGCGAATTGATGGTTGAACGCTATGGCAGTTTGGAAGCCGCCAAGGAAACCGTCAAAAACGACCCTGTAGGCGTCTTAGGCGACCTTTCTACCGTTCTGGGTGTCGGAGGCTTGGGTGTTGCTAAAACGGCTGGTATGGCCTCTCAGGCGGCTAGAAAGGCAGGTGAAACAACTAGCCGTATCGGAGGCAAGATTGAGCCGTTAGCGGCTGTGGCAGCACCCGTAGGTGCTGTGGCAAGGATACCTGGCGAAATTACAAAACAGGCTCTTGGCGTAACTACTGGCGCAGGCGACGAGGCTATTTCGCAGGCATTTCAGGCTGGCAAAGCTGGCGGTGAAAGCGCTAGTGAGTTCAGGCAGAACATAAGTGGAAAAGTAGACCCAACAGATGTCGTGGATGCAGCAAAAGCGGGCGTTAAGCAAATTCGCGCTAACAGGCGAGAAGCGTATTTAAGCGAGCTTGCAAAATTTGGTAAGTCAGAAACTCCACTGCCCATGGAGCGTATAGATAGTGTAATGATTAGGGCGCTTGAGGCGAACATATCACGAGGCAAATCAGGCACTGCCCCACCAAAGATACGCGACCCAGAAGTTCAAAAAACGCTTGACGAGCTTGAAGATATTGTCAGCGAATACAAAATGCTTGACCCAGTTGAATTCCACACTCCACTTGGCATGGATGACCTTAAAAAGCGCATTGGGCAATTCATGCAGCGCGTAGCGAAAAATAAAGGTTATGACTCCGCTGAATACGCTTTAACCAAGCAAGTTTATGACAGCATTGGGAAAGAGCTTAGAGCGCATGACCCTATTTATGCCAGCATAATGAAGGATTATGCAGAGGCATCTGACTTAATTAGACAGCTAGAAACTACGCTAAGTTTAGGCAAGACCAAGCTACCAGATACTGCGCTAAGAAAACTGCAATCAATTCTGCGTAACAACGCAAACACGGGCTATGGCGCTAGAGCTAAGTTGGCAGATCAACTCAAAGAGCAGGGTGGTGTAGATGTCATGCCTGCGCTTTCCGGTCAAGCATTGCAACAAATTTCCCCGAGAGGGCTTTCTCGGGCTCCTACCGCCCTTGGGATTGGGGTTGGATTGGGCGGCGGTTTAAATCCGCAAATGCTGGCAGGCATCGCAGCCTCATCTCCGCGCCTTATCGGAGAGACTGCATATCGCGCTGGTCAGGTTGCAGGGCTGCCCGGCAGAGCAATCAGGGCTGTTCCGGGATCAGGAATCCTGACATCACCAATACTTAGAAATGTTTATGCGCAAGCTGGTCTATTAGGTCAGGGGCAATAATTTATGTTGAAAGAGATGACACCAGACGAAATCGAGTCCATTGCCGCCTCAGCGGTTGATGATGCTGTTGATTTTGTTGAGTCTGAAATTGCAGAAGACCGGATTAAGTCACAGCGCTATTTTGATGGTGGCGTAGATATTGGTGAAGAAGAAGGGCGATCTAGGGTTGTAGCAACCAAAGTAAGAGACACCGTGAGGGCCGTAAAGCCGTCTCTCATGCGCGTATTTCTGTCACACGACAAGCCTGTTGAGTATGTCCCCAGAGGCCCAGAGGACGTTGCTACGGCAGAGCAAGCCACCGAGTATATGCACTACGTCTTCAACGAGCATAACGGCTACCGTGTGCTAAATGACGCTTTCCACGATGCGCTGGTAAAAAAAGTAGGCATTGTAAAGGCGTACTGGGAAGATTACGAAAAACAGGAAACCTATTCTTTCGCTGACCTAAACGAAATGGAGTACAAGGTACTCATAGCGGATGAAGATGTAGAGGTGCTGAAAGAGACGCAACGCATTGAGGTTGAAGTTGACCAGACAGGCGTTGAGGTTGAAAGCCCCGTCTATGACATCGTTATAGGCCGCTACACGAAGCACGGGAAGCTATGTATAGAGTCAGTACCCCCTGAAGAGTTTTTCGTTGACAGGAACGCTAGGAGCCTAGAGGACGCATATTCTGTTGTACATCGCACTGAGATGCGCATCTACGACCTGTTAGCGATGGGCTTTGACTACGAAGATGTTAAAAGCCTAAGTGGTTTGCAGCATCAGGACACATTCTCTGAGGTTGAAGAGTTTGAGCGCCGAGGCTACGAAGAGGATTACAGGGATGAGGACATAGCTGACCCATCCATGCGAAAAGTGGCAGTTACTGAAGTCTATATGCAGATGGATGTAGACGGTACTGGCGTACCCATGCTCCACAAGATTACGTTAGGCGGCGCAGAGTATAAATTGCTAGATTATATGCCCTGCAGCCATATCCCATTTGCCGTGTTTGAGGTAGACCCAGAGCCTCACACTTTTTATGGTCGATCTGTTGCTGACCTAATTATTAACGACCAAGACGCGATGACTGCGATGATGCGTAGCGTTTTGGATAATGTCGCCTTAACTAATAATCCGCGCATAGAGATACTTGATGGTGCTGTGAATATTGAGGATCTACTTAATAACGAGATCGGCGGCATTGTAAGAACCAAGCAACCTGGGGCAATCACAGCGCAATCTGTGCCGTTCGTAGCGGGCCAGACGTTAAGCGCTCTTCAGTATTTTGACCAAGAAATTGAAAACAAAACTGGCGTAACAAAAGCATCTATGGGTTTGCACCCAGATGCACTGCAATCAACTACTGCTGCCGCTGTTCAGGCTACAGTTCAGGCGCAGGCAGGCCAAATAGAGGTCATGGCCCGAAACCTTGCAGAAGGCGGTATGCGCCAGCTATTCATTTTAATGCTGAAGCTGACGCATGAAAATGTAGAAGAAGAGCAAATGATGCGTCTTAACGGTACAGATTATGTGCCTGTTGACCCGCGCTCATGGAACGTCACGATGGATGTGACGGTAAATGTTGGTCTAGGCACTGGGCAAGAAGAGCAGAAGCTCGCGGCCTTGATGCAGGCGTTCCAGACGCAGCAGCAGATTGTAGGCCAGTACGGCCCTCAAAATGGCATCGTAACGCTAACGCAAATCCGCAACACTATTGCCGATATGCTGGCACTCAACGGGATCAGGAATAGCACCCGCTACTTTAACCCAATGAACCCGCAGATTGAGCAACAGCTACTGCAACAGCAGGCGGCACAGCAACAGCAAGGCCAGCCGCAAGACGCGCAGGCACAAGCGTACCTACAGGCGGAGATGGCTAAGACCCAAGCTAAAGCGCAGTCCGATATGGCGCAGCTACAGGCTAAGAACCAAATTGAACAGTTCAAGCTGCAGCTACAGGCTCAGCAGGCGTCAATGGATGATGATCGAGCGCGTGACCAGATGGATCAGGATCTATTGGTTAGCGCCGCAGAGATTCTGGGCAAGTACGGTACAGCACTAGATGTTGAGCGCATCAAACAGCTGCAGGCCGAGCCTAGATGAACATTAAAGAAAAAGCGGCAGAGATTAGACGCCTGCAAAACGATGAGGCGTTCCAATACCTGCTAAAAAGCATTAAGGAAGATCAGAGCAACATCTTCCTAAACCCGCATTCCTCAATAGAGGACCGGGAAACCGCGCATAGCATTGTTATTGCGCTTAGTAAAATTGAAGATCGCATTGCTCAAATCATCTTAGATGAAGCGATTTTTGATAAACGACACTGAGGACAAGCACCGTGGAAACGACTGACTCACAATTCGATGGAACCATAGAAAGCGCAGTAAATGGTCTTCTCTCGCCGGACCTTCAGGAGACTGAAGTGGAAGAGCAAGACTTAGAAGGCGAAGAGGTTGAAGAAACCGAAGTCGCTGAAGAAGCGGAAGAATCGGAAGAGCCGGAAGGCGATGAAGATGAACCCGTAGCACTACCGGACGATTACGAAGACCCAGAAGCAGACGAAGATGCCCCAGCCCCTCCGCTATACACCGTCAGAGTAGACGGCAAGGAAGAAGAGGTAACCCTTGAGGATCTGAAGCAAGGATACAGCGGTCAGAAGTATGTCCAGAAGGGAATGCAAGAAGCAGCAGCGCTCCGAAAGGAAGCTGAGGCAGTTTACGCAAACCTTTTGAATGAGCGCCAGCAAATAGGCCAAGCACTGCAATTAGCGCAGTCTGGTGCTTTGCAGGCACCTACTCCTCCAGATAAGTCATTGCAGGAAAGTGATCCCATTGGGTATATCAACGCCAACAATGCGTATCAAGAGGAAAAGGCGGCTTGGGATAGTCAAATGGCAATGCTACAGCAACAAGCTGCGCAGCAAAGTCAGGCTGAACAAGTAGCTCAACGTGCTTACTTGCAACGTGAAATGGAGACGCTACAAACCTTAGTACCAGAGTTTAGCGAGCCAGTTAAGGCTGCCGAGACTCGTGATCGCCTTATGGTCATGGGTCAAGAAATTTACGGCTACGAACCTGACGAAATTTCTGCCGTGATGGACCACCGTGCAATTCGAGTATTGCATGACGCCATCAAATATCAGGAGCTTCAGTCAAAGAGCGCCGAAAAAGTTAAGGCAAAGCCAAAGCGAACCGTTAAGCCCGGAGCTAAGAAAGTGGCATCTGTTAAAAACGATGCAAAACAAGGACGACAGAAACTGAAAAAGAGCGGGAACATTGAAGACGCTCTATCTTTAATACTTCAGAGTTAAGGACTTAAATCATGGCACAGTTAAGCAATACGTTCGACAGTTACGATGCTGTCGGCATCCGAGAGTCGCTTGAGGATATCATTTACGATATTTCTCCCAGCGATACCCCCTTCTATAGCGCCTGCCAAAAGGTAAAGGTTGCTAACACGCTGCACGAGTGGCAGACGGACGCTTTGCGCGCCGCTACTACTAACGCGCACATTGAAGGTGACGAGACTACTGCTGAAGCACGAGTTGCTACAGTACGTCGTCAAAACCGAACGCAAATCTTCAAGAACGCAACCGTCATCCCTGATACGGATGAGGGTCTGAAGAAAGCGGGCCGAGCGGCTGAAATTGGGTATCAAATGCTCAAAACAGCCAAAGAGCAAAAGCTCGATATTGAGAAAGCTCTGTTTGACAACAACGCTGCTGTAGCTGGTAACTCTACTACTGCACGCGAGTTGGCTGGCGCTCCTGCTTGGTTAATCACTAACGTGAATTTCCAAAGCGGCAACAGCGGTGCAAACCCCACCGGAGATGGTAGCGATGCCCGAACCGATGACGGTACTGCCACTGCTTTCTCACAAACCAAGTTTGATGATGTAATGCAGTCAATTTGGGAGCAGGGCGGTGAGCCGGATACGGTTTACCTCAGCGCTTTCCAAATGAACAAGGCATTGGCGTTCACTGGTAACAACAACCAGCGTTCGTCCATCAAGGCTGAAAGCGAAAAAGTCGTTAAGCACATGGATGTATATGTCACGCCCTGGGGCACGGTCGAGTTCGTTCCTTCTCGACAGAACCGCAGCCGTGATGTATTCGTCATGCAAGACGATATGTGGGCTGTTGGCGTACTGCGTCCCACCAAGAACGCAGAGCTTGCCAAGACTGGCGATGCAACTCGCCGTCAGGTTGTCACTGAGCTTACCCTCATTTGTAAGAATGAGAAGGCCAGCGGCATTATCGCTGACAACACTACCTCGTAAGTGGTGAGTGGATTTGGGGCGGTTCGCCGCCCCCTTTTTTAAAAACCGGAGGAAGTATGTACAAAGTAGTAATTAGCAGGCTGATTCTTGATGGAAAAAGCTACAGCCGGGGTGACGTAATTGATATCCCGGAAGAGCAGGCAGCAACATTAGGCGTGCAACTTGAAAAAGTTACCGAGGTAAAAAGAAAGCGCGGGAGGCCAAGAAAAGATGAAAGTCAAAGAGAAGTTTCAGGACAACAATGACGGCACGTTTACAGTAGGAACATCCTACTCTAACGATCCGTATTTAGAGCGTACTGAAACGGCGCGCTCTATGGGGTTGGGCAAAACCAAAGACACATGGTGTGTTGGCTCAGTACCCATGCACTTGCTTGAGCAATGGATGAAAGAAGAAGGCGTTGCTTGGGAAGACTCCGAAGGCCGAAAGCGGGTCATTATTAAAAAGCTGAATGACCCCAACTTTAAAAAGCTCAGAATTGTTGAGGGCAGGATTTAATCCATGTCTGAAGTTGCGACTATTGAGCTCCCCCCAAAGCTCATTAACTTGTTTTCTGGCGATGCTAGGTATAGGTGCGCCTATGGAGGCAGAGGGTCTGGAAAATCCAGAAGTTTTGCCATTATGGCGGCTGTTCGAGGCTTTATGTGGGGCAACAGCGGACGCAGAGGGCAGATACTGTGCGCACGCGAGTTTATGAACAGTTTGATTGATAGTTCATTTACTGAGGTTGCTGGGGCTATCCAGTCATACGACTGGCTAAATGAGTATTACGATGTTGGAGAGCGGTACATCCGCTCCAAAGACGGCAACATTGAATTTACTTTTGCTGGCTTGCGCAGAAACCTAGACAGCATCAAGTCCAGAGCGAGAATTTTGTTGTGTTGGGTAGATGAGGCAGAAACCGTGTCATCTATGGCGTGGGACAAGCTATTACCTACAGTGCGTGAAGAAAACTCAGAAGTCTGGGTGTCATGGAACCCGGAAAGCAAGCTATCAGCTACGCATCAGCGTTTTCGTGTAGACACTCCTGATGATTGCAAGATTACGGAAATGAATTGGCGTGACAATCCATATTTCCCTGAAGTCTTGATGAAGCAGCGACTAGAAGATTTTGATAAGCGCCCTCAAAGTTATGACCATATCTGGGAAGGTGCTTTTCTTACATTTCATGATGGGGCGTATTACTCGATTGAAATGCGTGACGCTAACGCTGAGGGGCGCATTGGCACTGTGCCGTATGAGAAGTCTGCGCCTGTCATTACCGCCTGGGACTTGGGCGTTGGAGACAGCACTGCTATCTGGTTTGCGCAAAAAATTGGGGCGGAAACTAGGCTGATTGACCATTACGAAGCGTCAGGTGTTGGTTTAGACCATTATGCTCGTATGCTGCAAGAGAAAGGCTATGTTTACGGGCAGCACATCTTACCGCATGATGTAAGAGTTAGAGAGCTCGGTTCCGGCAAATCACGCTTAGAAACCCTGCAATCTCTTGGCCTTACAAACGTAACGATTGCGCCGCAACTAAACGTAGATGACGGTATTCAAGCTGTTCGCTCAATGCTGCCAACGTGCTGGTTTGACGCTGAGAAGTGCGCCCACGGCGTAGAAGCCTTGCGGGCATATCATCGAGAGTATGATGACAACAATATGGTTTGGAAGGGTAGGCCAGCGCACGATTGGGCTAGTCACTCAGCAGATTCGTTTAGGTATTTGGCTGTAGGTTATCGGCAAACGTCTGATTGGGGACAGCCGCTGCGTAGGCGATTGCGAGGTGTTGCGTAATGAAAAAGAAAGACAGTAGGCTGGCTAGAGCCGGAGTAAGCGCTTACAACAAGCCTAAAAGAACCCCTAGTCACCCAACCAAAAGTCATGTCGTAGTGGCTAAAGAAGGTGATAAGATAAAAACAATTAGGTTTGGGCAGCAAGGCGTCAGTGGGGCTGGCAAAAACCCCAAAACATCAACAGAAAAGAATAGACGAAAAAGTTTTAAGGCGCGTCATGCTAAGAACATTGCCAAAGGCAAAATGTCTGCGGCGTATTGGGCAAACAAGACGAAATGGTGAGGTGAAATATGCCGAAGGTAGGAAAGAAGAAATACCCGTACACTAAGTCAGGTATGAAAAAGGCAAAAGCAGCTGCCAAAAAGTCTGGTAAGAAGGTGAAGTACCGTGCCAAGTAAAAAGGGGCTGTACGCCAACATCCATGCAAAGCGTAAGCGCATCAAGGCTGGTTCTGGCGAAAAAATGCGGAAGCCCGGCTCTAAAGGCGCTCCGACAGCAAAAGCGTTTAAGCAGTCGGCTAAAACAGCGAAAAAGAGGAAGAAGTAATGCCAAGCAGAAAAGGCAGCCCGAATCGAAACAAAGCATTTTTGCTTAATCGGTTGCAGGATATGTACGGCGATGATTTCCATCCAATTATGCGGATGGCAGAGCAAGCTGTGCGCCTGCACGAAAAGGCTGTTGACGGGGAGACAAACGATATTAGGGCTAGTATTGACGCATGGGACAAGATCGCTGCGTACACTGAACCCAAGCTGAAAGCTACTGAAGTTGATTTAACCAGTAGTGACGGGTCAATGTCTCCTACGGTAATTGAGCTTATACCTCGACTTCCAGAGGAGGACGATGAATATGGCCCTGAGTAATTACTCCGAGCTTAAAAGCTCTATTGCTGATTTCCTTAATAGGGATGATCTTACATCGGTCATTCCTGACTTCATTACGCTGGCTGAGGCGCAGATCAACCGCGACATCCGCCACTATGAGATGGAGAACCGGGCTACGGCTGACCTTGATCAGCAGTATTTAGATCGCCCATCAGATTGGGTGGAGACCATCCGAATCCATATTACAAATAGCGGGACGCGGAATTTGCAGCTACTTTCTGGGGCGGCAATGGCAGACAAGCGTGCTGGCGTCGAGAACGCTACTGGAGAGCCCAAGTATTACCGTCACGCTGAAAGAGCGTTTGAGGTATTCCCGTCACCAGATGGGACATATCAAACAGAGCTTTTGTATTATCAAAAGATTCCTGCCCTCTCAAGCAGTAACGCAACGAATTGGCTTTTAACAGATGCGCCTGATGTTTACTTGTACGGCGCACTAATACATTCAGCGCCATATTTAGCAGAAGACTCCAGAACGGCTATATGGGCGCAGCTATATGGCGCGGCAGTATCAAAAGTAAATGCATCAGGTGATGCGGCATCTATGTCCGGCACCGGGTTAAATATGAAGATAAGGGGATTAGGATGAGTTTTTCAGACTATCTTGAGGACAAGGTTCTCGATCACGTTTTTGGGGGTACGGCTTACACTGCGCCGACTACTTTGTACGTTGGCTTGTTTACGTCAACTGCAAGTGACTCTGCGGCAGGCACTGAGGTATCTGGCAACGGCTACGCCAGGCAGACAGCAGCATTTACGGTGTCAGGTACGTCACCCACTACGGCGGCGTCTAGTGCGAACATAGAGTTCCCAGAGGCTACCGGATCATGGGGTACGATTACCTATGCGGGGATATTTGATGCCTCTAGTAGCGGCAATATGCTCGCCTACGCGCAGCTAACCGATCCCTCTGACTTCAGCACTCCGCTGTCAAAAACAGTCGCAACCGGAGATGTACTGCGAATTACCGCTGGTAATCTGAAGGTAACACTTAACTAATGGCTACCATTGTAACCCGGACAACGGCGCAAACTGACGGCACTGCAGCAAAAGGATCTGCGCTGACCCATGCCGAGGTAGACGCAAACTTTATCAATCTGAATGA
>MDSZ01242734.1_pt1 | contig 12807 bp, 12 predicted proteins | sample 811201 | NCBI WGS metagenome assembly MDSZ01 (sample SAMN05326647, study PRJNA326480) | marine metagenome | isolation source: seawater | place: Indian Ocean: North | collected 2010
AAACTTTTACCATCTATGCAACAATGTTATAACTCAATTGGTACTATTAGGTCAAATAAATCAAGTGTTTTTAAAGTCTTAGAAATCCTAAATCAAAAAAACTATATTATTGATTCTAAAGAAATAAAACCTTTCAATTTTGAAGATTCAATTTCTCTTTCAAATATTGAATTTAAGTATCCATATTCAAAAAATTTTATATTGAAGGATGTTTCTTTATTAATAAAAAAGGGCGAGAGAATTGGAATTATTGGAAAAACAGGGAGTGGGAAAACTACTATTACAGATATATTAATGGGGTTGTTAAAACCCACAAAAGGCAGTATCAAAATAGATGGGGTAGATTTGTATAAGAAAAATAACCCAGAAATTTTGTTTCAATGGAGACTTGCAATTGCCCACGTACCTCAAAATATTTATTTATCAGATAAAACAATTGCTGAGAATATAGCTTTTGGTATTCCAATAGATAAAATCGATTTTAGTAAACTTGAAAAAGTTTCTAAAAAAGCGCAAATTTTTGATTTTATTAAAAGTTCTAAAAATAAATTTTTAACTAAAGTTGGTGAAAATGGTTTAAAACTTAGTGGAGGTCAGAGGCAAAGGATTGGAATTGCTAGGGCTCTTTATAATGATGCACAAATAATATTTTTTGATGAAGCAACAAGTGCTCTCGATAATACTACAGAAAAAGCATTAATTAATTCTCTAAATCTTTTAGATTCTAATCTCACTATTATTATTGTTGCCCATAGATTAAGTACTATTAAGAACTGTGATAGAGTAATTAAAGTTGAAGATTTGAAATTAGAGGAAATTTAATAAATTAAAGGAATAAATAATTTTAGTTTGCGTATCCTTATAGTTATTAAAAGTCAACTGAAATGTCTTTTAAATTTTTGTAAATATATTTTGATTTGTCTATCAACATCTTACTAAGATTTTGGGAGAAATCATCTGACTTGCCAATTTCGAATTTAAAATTATCTATATTTTCTGGGATATTGATTGATTTAAATAAATCCTTTTTGTAGTTAGAATCTTTACATAATTCTTCATAGCAAACTAACTTTATATTTTTTAAATGAATCCTATTCTTTTTAAAAATATCTAATATCCATTCGTAAGTGAAAATCCATTGATATAACCAGTATTCGATTGTCTCTGCATTGAGGGTGAAAAGTATATCTCTTTGATATTCTTTATAAATAAAAGGTTTTTTGTTTTCTCCAAATTCCCAATGTCCTATCAAATTCATATATTCCAATACAAATTTATCTTTTTTATGAATCTCAAATAAATTTTTGTGTAGTTTTAATAGTGAATTTGCATGTGATATAGGTTCTCTAAACATTACAAGAAAAAATGAATCATGGAAAAATCTTGATAGTTCTATAATTCTCAGATGTGAATTATTATTTTTTATTAGAAATCTACTTTTGTTTTCTATCTCTAAGTATTTGTTAATTAAATATGAGAATCCTTTTAGTTCATCTTTACTTATCTTGGATGGTTTTAATTCACTAGAGACAATAAATTTATTAGAAGCAGTATTTATCCAATAAACTTCATCTAAACATTCAGGCGAATTGGATCCTATAAGAATGCCATCTTTGTGAATCCTCTCTATTTTTTTTGAGGAGTTTCTATTAGAAAATTTTGAGAATGTTGAAGCAAGTTTTGGAGATAAAATAAAAGGCATATATTTATATCTCAATGATCCAAAAATATTTGTAGAGTCTAGTGACTGAAGTAAAGCAGTTGTTCCTGCTCTGGCTAATCCTGTAATAAATATATTTTGGTTTTGATCTTTATCATTAAGACAAGCTTTTTTATTTATTTTTTCTAAAAACAAATTTAAGATTTCTTTATTATTTAAAATTTGCCTATGTAATATTTTTGAAATAAAGGAATAATTACTCATTTTTTTAAAAGTCTTAAATAAGGTAGTAATGCAAAAATGGAAATCATGAAAATAGAAATATTAAATTCAAACAAAATAAAAAAATAGAAAATGATTATATAAGGAAATATTATTTTCAAAAGACTTAACAATAAAATAAGACCATTTAATGAGACTTTATTTAATTTTTTTTCAAGAATTTTATTTTTATAACGAATACTATTTTTTGTAAATAGATTTTTAAGTTCAGTAATAGAGTTAAAGTAATTTCTTATATCATTTTTAAAATTCTTAAGATTGAAAGATTTAATTAAAAAACTTGATAAAAATACTATATTAATTATCGCTATTAATTTAAGAAAAATCATTTTTTAAATTTTTTTTGCTTTCTTTTTTTAGTTTTTTTATAGAACAAAAGTCTGTATAGGTATTTAAAAAGCTTTCTTAGATATCTAAATATAGTTAAAAAAAACGAAGCAAAGAAAGTTAAAATAACTGTTAAAAAGACTATTAATGCGCCTACTGCTACACCAGGACCTGCATAAGCATGAGCTGGCTCAGTCAGAATAAAAAATGTAGTAATAATTAAGATTAAAGAAAAATGCTTGAAAATATATCTCGTGAGCTTTGAAATTACAGACATGATTTTTTTAATTATTTAATATCTTTGCACTAAATGGTAATTCTTTAAATCTTCTTGACCAAAATTTCATGAAATAGATATTTTTTTCATCATTTCTATTTATATATTGCCATAGTAATTTTTCCTTTTTAACATCATATTCAAAAGTTCTTCCATAATTTGATTCTTCAATAAATACAGAATCATTATCGATAATATACTCGGCTTGACCCGCAGTATTAGTTTGAGGCCTAATTAAATTATCTAAAAAATTAAATTTCTGCCTTTTTATTTTTAATAAAAGCTCCTCTTTATGGTTTGAATTCGCATTATAAATAACAAGTGATTTATTACTATTATCTTCAAGATTAGGTAAATTTTCTATGGTTGTAAAAAAATTTAAATTTGATTCTTGACCATTAATTACATTGTTATCAAAAATTGAGATATACGTTCCTTTGCTATTAAGAATATCTACATCATGTTGTCTATTACCATAACCATGTAATTTCCAAACGACTTTATCTAGCTCCAAATCATAAGCAATGATACTTGATAAACTTCTAATGCTTATTAATACCACACTTGTCTTTTTATTATTTTTAAGCGGAGCAACATCATTTATATGGAAAGGGTCTTCAATTTTTGTAGAAAATATGTAGTGATCTAAACCTGCTTTTTTAAGTATCCTAGTCAAGGAATAAGTTTTTAAAACGTTTAAATCAGTGTCTAAAACAGCGAAACCCTCATCTGCAAAAACTTTAGAATAGGGGTTTCTAGTTATAATAGGAACATAAATCTTCCCTTGATTATCTTTTTCAATTGAATGATGAAAAATATATTCATCATTATATTTTATAAGCTCAGATTCTTTTGAGAACTTCAATAATTTTCCATTATCTGGAACGTTAGCAAGCATTATGAGGCTTCTATCTTTTAATAATAAAGGATGACTAAAAACAAAAGAATTTTCCGGTATTTTATAATTTAAATCTTTTAAAATTTTTCCTATATTAAAATCCCATTCCATAATTTTGGATTGATTATTTAAATCCCATAATTGAATAGAAGGGACACCATCTTTTTCAGGATCAGCTCTTGAAAGAAGAATAAAACCTGCATTTTCTCTACTTTCTTTTGGATAGTAAAAAGTAAATCCATTATCAAAAAATCCAAACCTTTTTTTTACTAAATCCATATTGTCAGCTGCAGTGCCAGAAATAGTTCCGTTTTTAAAAGCTCGTTTTAAATTTATATAATTATTCCAAACATAATTGCTAGGATAAGTTACTTTTGTTTTAGCTAATAATCTACAATAACTACCTTCTCCAGATACATATGGCTTTTCATTATTACATAGTTTATTCTCATATAGTGCAGCTAATTGAAGCAATACTATTCCAGAAGCTATCGTAATTAATCTTGGGATGAATTTATAATTTTCTAATTTAAAGATATTTTTCATATTTAAATTAACAATTTTTTTGTTATTTATTATTTATAATCAATGACAATTTTATCATTTATATAGATTAAGATATAATTTGATCGAAATAAAATTAAAGTTTATTCTTCCTTCTTAATAAGAAATGAAAATAGCAGCTATTGTTGAAGCCAGAATGGCCTCCAAAAGGCTACCTGGAAAAGTTTTATTAAAGGCTAAAAATATAACAATGCTTGATCATTTAATAGATAGACTCAAAAAAGTAAAAAATATTGATGAAATTATAGTTGCTACAACTATAAATCCTTTAGATCAAGAAATAATTGATTTTTGTGAAGCCAAAGAAATTAGATATTTCAGAGGTTCAGAAGATGATGTAATGGGAAGGGTAATTGGTGCTGCTGAATATTGTAAGGCAAATATAATTGTTGAAATTACAGCAGATTGCCCAATAATTGATCCGACTATAGTAGAGCAGATAATCAATATATATCTCTTCAATAACGTAGATTATGTCAGTAATGCAAATGTTAGAAGTTATCCTGACGGAATGGATACACAAGTTTATTCAATTGATATTTTGAAAAGTTCCTATTCAATGACTGATAATAAGTTTGATAGAGAACACGTGACGTTACATATAAGGAAAAATCCAAATATTTTTTCGAATATAAATGTTATTGCACCACCGGATATTCATTCTCCAGATCTTGGCTTAACACTTGATGAGAAAGAAGATTATATTTTTATAAAAAATATAATCGATAATCTGTATGATAAAAATAAATTCTTTAGTTGTTTAGATGTTATAAATTATTTAAATGAAAATAAGTCTTTGTTAAGTATAAACAAACATATAAAAAGAAAGGGAAATAATTGAAAAATATCGCTTTAATAAGTCATGATTCTGGCGGGGCTGAAGTTCTGAGTAGTTGGATTCAAGTTCAAAATTTAAATTGTTTAACTGTTCTACAAGGGCCAGCTGTAGATATTTTTGAGAAGAAAGGGATTAAAAATTCTAGTTATGATTTGTTTGATGCCATAAATGAGTCTAATTATGTTATTACTAGTACTAGTTGGCAATCTAACTTAGAAAAAGAAGCTATAATTATCTCTAAAAAACTTGGTAAATATGTAATTTCTTTAATAGATCATTGGGTAAACTACAAAGAAAGATTTATTCTTAATGGTACTCTTAATCTTCCCAATGAGATTTGGGTTACAGATGACTATGCACTTAAAATTGCAAAATCAAATTTTTTAGATATCAAAATTAAGAAAGTAGAAAATTACTATTTAAAAAATATCGAAGCTATTGTTAAAGAAAAAATTTCTTTTCAAAATAATTTAAAAAAAAATTTTAATGCCTTATTCATAGGGGAAAATATAAGTGAACACTCCTTAAAACAGAATAATAATAAATATAGTTTTGGTTATACAGAAGAACAAGCACTTCAATATTTACTAGAAAATTTCAAGAATCTTAAATTTGATATCAATGAATTACAAATTAGACCTCATCCTTCTGATAAAAAAAATAAATATAATTGGGCCCTTAAATATGAATTTGTTAAATCAATAAGTAATAGTAATGAACTTATAGAAGATATATGTAATTTTGATTTTATTTTTGGGTGTGAATCAATGGCTCTTGTAATTAGTTTGATTGCAAAAAAAAAGGTTATTTCTTGTATTCCTATAAAAACAAAAAAGTCTAGTTTACCTTTTAAGAATATTATTCATTTAAGTGATTTGATTAAAAACAAATAGTTTTATGAAATTAAATACTTTATTGATTGGTTTAGGTAATATTGGAATGATTTATGATAAATCTCAAGATAATAATGATTTTATTCAAACTCATGCAAAGGCAATTAATTTACATCCTAATTTTAATTTAATTGGAGGAATAGATATTAGTGATAAAAATAGAAGAATTTTTGAGAAAAGGTATCGAAAAACTACTTCTAAAAATATATTAAATTTTTCTTATAAAGAACAAATAGACTTGGTGATAATAGCAACTCCAACTGAAACACATCTTGCAATAGTAGAAAATACTCTAAAATTTCTTAAACCAAAAATGATACTTTGTGAAAAGCCTCTTTCTTATAATTATGAAGATGCAAAAAATATTATTAATCTATGTAATTTTTATAATACAAAATTATTTGTAAATTACATCAGAAGAAGTAATCCTGGAGTTTTAGAAATTAAAAAAAATATAGATACAAGAATTTTCATGCCCCCTTTTAGAGGTACATGTTGGTATTCAAAAGGTCTATACAATAATGGATCCCACTTCATAAATTTATTAGAATTCTGGCTAGGTGAATTTGTGAAAATAGAAGTTTTTAATAAAGGGAGATTAATAAATGAATTTGATAATGAACCTGAATTTTTAATTCAATTTTCAAATGGAGACGTTGTTTTTAGGGCTGCATGGGAAGAATTTTCTTCATTTTATGAGATTCAATTACTTTGTAAATCAGGTATATTAAAATACTCTAAGGGAGGAGATCAAATATGCTTTTATGAGAGTGATAAAATAAAGAAATTCGAGGATTTAAAAAGAAGAAAATTAAATTCTAATCTTAAAATTTATCAATATGATGTATTGGAGGATATAAAAAAAGAATACCAAGGATTAAATACTACTATTTGTAAAGGTCAAGAGGCATTGTCAACACAGAGAATTATATATTTGTTAAATAAACAATTACAAAATTGAAGAACGATCTTGCTCTCTTTGGAGGACAAAAGGTAATAACAAATAAACTTACAAAATATAATACTATTGGTAAGGAAGAATTAATTGCTGCAAATGAAGTTTTGAATTCTGGTTGTCTTTCGAAGTTTCTTGGATGTTGGGATGATGATTTTTATGGAGGTCCTAAAGTTAGGGAATTTGAAAAAAATTGTGCAGAATTTTTTAATGTAAAACACGTTGTAACGGTTAATTCTTGGACATCTGGTTTGATTTGCGCTATCGGAGCAATCGGGGTAGAGCCTGGAGATGAAATAATTGTTACTCCCTGGACAATGTGTGCAACAGCAACAGCTATTTTACATTGGAATGCTATTCCTGTTTTTTGTGACATAGAAGCAGATACATTTAATTTGGATCCTTTAGAAGTAGAAAAGAAAATAAATAAAAAAACCAAAGCTATTTTAGCCGCCGATATTTTTGGTCATTCATGTAATATTGGTTCTTTGATGAAAATAGCAGAAAAATATAATTTAAAAGTTATAACTGATTCTGCACAATCACCAGGTGCGAAAAATCTCAAAAAATATGTAGGCACAGAATCACATGTAGGAGGATATAGCTTAAATTATCATAAGCATATTCACACTGGCGAAGGAGGAATACTCGTAACTAATGATCCCGAAATAGCTGAAAAAATGCAACTTATTAGGAATCATGGTGAGGCAGTAGTGTCTCCTAAAGGTATAGATAATATTGCTAATATAATCGGACATAACTTTAGGCTCGGAGAAATAGAATGTGCAATTGGTATTGAGCAATTAAAAAAATTAGAAAAATTTGTAAATACAAGGCAAGAAGTGGCAAAGGAATTGAATAGAGGCCTCAAAAATCTATCGGGATTAATATTACCTAAAGTTTTTGAAAAAAATACTCATGCATATTATGTTTATGGGATGAAGTTAGATTTAAATATAATAAAAGTAAAAAGAGAAAGAATTGTAATGGCACTAGAAGCTGAAGGTTTAACTGGATTAATGAATGGATATGCAAATATACATCTCTTGCCAATATTTCAAAAAAAAATTGCTTATGGAACTAGAGGATTTCCATGGAAATCAGATATTTGTACTAACGATGTTTCCTATGATAAAGGAATATGCCCAGTTGCCGAAAAATTGCATGAAACTAATTTTTTAGGATTTGAAATGTGTTTACATGAATTGCCTTCAAATGAAATTCAATTGGTTATTGAATGTTTTCAAAAAGTATGGTCAAATTTAGATTTTCTATAAAATTTAAATAACAAAAATATTCAATAAAAATCCAAACGAAATTAAGGCTACAAATTTAAATATGATATTATTAGGTAAAATTTATATATTCGATGCTATATTTGTGGAAAAAACCATTTAGTATATCTACTGTTTTATCTGAAAAATTAGTAAATGATTTATTATCAAACTTACCTAAATTAGACAGTAATCATAATTCTTTATTAGTAGAAAAAAAAGGTGAAAATAATTTTGACAGTTTAGTTATTGATAATTGGGAATTTGGTTCTTACAATTTAAACAATAAATTAATAAATAAATTATCTTTTAAATCTTCAATAAATGAAATTAAAAAAAAACTTATTGAATTTCATAATTTAAAAAATAATAATTTATATCTTAAACATGGATGTATTTTTTATCCTTCTAAATGTAAATACGTCTTTGAAATATATAACCAAAAGTTTATCTATCATAAATATCATTTAGATAGTGGATATAGAATTAAAGCACTAATATCACTTAAAGATAGTTATGATGAAGATGAACAGTTTTCATACATAAAAAATTTTCCTGAACCAAAGTTATTTTATTTATTTAGAAGGCATATATTTTCTCAATTAATTATTTTTTCTCATAGGCTAATATATATTTTAAGTCTTAGAAAAATAAAATTATCTGGGCAAGCTCCAAATTTGCCGAGAAAGTATCAAAATCCAAAATTATATAAAAATTATAATTCTTTGAAAAAAGGAGAAATGATTACTTTTCATAATCTATATCCACATTCCTCTCATAATGGTTTATCAAAACATATTACACCAATGCTACAACTAGTATTTGATATTAAGTAGATGATTATTAAATTAAAAAAATCTAAAACTTTGAAAAAAATTTTTTTTAAGATTTTAGATTTTTTAATAATTTCAACCAAATTAAATTTAATAAATAAAGATTTTTCTCCCAGAAAAATAGTTATTTGGCTTGCTGAAACTGGTTCAAGAGATTTTATTCCGAGAATGTCTCAAGCTATTTCATTATGGGAAGAATATCAAATCCCCTCATTGATAATACATAAGCATTTACTAAAAAAAATTAATAAAAATATACTAGAAAATTCGATTGTTATTGACAAGTCAGCAACATCAACTTGTATAAGAAGATTAAGATATGCAAAACTTAATGGAGCACTGAATTTAGTAATTCCTGAAGAATTATTGCTTTGTGATGAATCTCAAAGTCTTATACAAGGATGTTTGCACCCTAAAACTCTTAATTATGTAGACTATGTTTTATCTGGATCTAAAGAGGTTAGTAAATATATTCAGAAACAAAAAAAACCAATTAATTTATTAGGATTATTAAATCCTAGATTAAATACATTATTAATTCAAAAAAATTGTAAGGAGATTTTAAATAAAAAAAATTCTATAGAAAAATATTTTAAACATGATTACATCTTAATTAATGATAAATTATCATTAAAATTTTCTAGTTATAAAGATGAAATAAATCTTTTAGAAAATGATATATTCAAATCTACGAGTATTAATCCAAAAGAATACGTTAAAAACTTCCTGAAAGAAGAAGAAATTAAAGAGAATCTTTTACTTGATCTAATAAAAGGTATAAGAGAAGAAGAATTATTTGATAATTTTAAGATTATTTTAAGGCCTCATCCTACCGTTGATATGGATAAATATAAAAATTATTTTAGAGAAAAATTAAAGGATTCTTATGATTATTTAATAATTCGTGAGGGTATAGCAATGGAGTGGATGCAACATGCGAAAATTATTTTTCATAATAATTGTACTACAGCAATAGAAGGTTATTTTGGCGGCCTAAGGAATATTTTTAATTATTCTAATAACCTTAGTGATGGTACTTCAGAAGAATTTAAATCTTTTTTAAAACCTCTTGGAGTTAAAAACTCAATTACCGAAGCCAAAGATTTAATTTCCCTAAATAAAGAAAATTATTCAAAGAAATATTCTGAATTAATAAATAATAATAAAAACCTTTATGTCTTTTTAGGAGAAAAAATGTCTAAAAATAAATCTCAAAAATCAATTGATTATAAATATATTAAAAAATTAGAAAATCATAAATTTACTAATTTTTCAGTTAAGGATAGATGGAAAGATGCAGAAAAAAGGATTGAATTTATTAAAAAAAATAATGCCTTTTTTGATAAATTATGTATTAAGGCAATTGGAAAGATTGGTGTCAAAGTTGGCTCTTTGTATGAATAATTAAATTTGTTTTGAATAATTATAAAAAAATAAAATATAAAATAATTTTGTTATTGGAGATAGTTGGCGCATTAATTATCAATTTATTTTCTTTTGAAAGTACAAAAAAAAATAATGCTTATATTTTGGTTTATTCTCCATTTAGAGATCAACCATGGATTTTAAACCGAATAATAAATGATATTAAAGAAAGTTCAAACAAAAAAGAAAATTATATAATTTTTAATTCATTATTGAAATTAGCATTATTTAAGATGAAAATGGGAGGCACAATTTTTTCGATGCATCAATCAAATATTATTAAATTATTCTTTGCAGGGTTTAAGTTAAATAATATCTCTACTTATTACACTCATACCAAATTAAATCAGAATTATTTCTTGAATTTAAATAAATTAAAAAAAATTTATTGTCAGAATATTTATGAATTGAGTTATCTTAGAACTAGCGGTATAGAGGAATCTAAACTAATAAGTTTTCCTGTTGGGATTCACCAAAGTTTTCTTAAACCTATTGAGAAAATTAATCCCTTATATGAAAGAGATATAGATGTTTTATTTTGTCTAAAATATAGCAGTAAAATTTCTCACTATAAATATAGGAAAAGATATGATTTAATACTAAAAATATCAAAAAGATTAGTTGAAAAAGGTTTTAAGGTTTGTATTCTAGGAGAAGGTTGGGAAAGCCTTAAAAGCTCTATAGATAGTAGGATTATACTAAAAAATATTGAATTCAAAAAATATAATATTTTATATAATAATTCAAAGATTTTTTGTAATTGTTCATTAGTAGAGGGCGGTCCAATTTCACTAATTGAAGCTTACGCCTCAGGATGTTTAATCTTATCTACTCCAGTTGGATTATTTTTTAATTTATGTATTGATGATAAATTATCATATCTTGTATCCTTTGATAAAAATGAGAATTATTGGTTAAAAAAGATTATAAAAATTTTAAATAATAAAGTTGAAAAAAAAATATTCGAAGAAGTTTTATCATTGAGAAAAAATAATTTGCTCGATAGTGAATTTAGGAATTTAGCAAAGAAATTAGAGGATTTTTATTCATAAAATTTCTTATATGATTATGATATTTTGATTTTTTTAAATTTAAATTTTTCAATCAAATATTCTGAAATTTATATTTATGATTATTAGCTTTATTAATTGATTTTTGTTCAAGTTCTTTTGATATTGGTTCCCAAAAAGCACCATCCTGTTCATTCTGTAAAGATGCATTTTCTTTATTTATTTGATTTGATTCGATCCCTTTAAGAATTTTGGCAGCAAGTCTAAAACCCTCATAATATACTTTTTTTCTTATATCTACATAACTACTATTTGATTTAAAGCTATAGCATTCAGTTTGTATTATTGGTCCAGTATCATAATTTTTATCCATAAAATGCGCTGTATTCCCAATGGGGTCATCATTTAATATTGCCCACTCTATACAACTACATCCTCGATAATTAGGAAGTATGCCTGGATGAATATTTACTACACCTTTTTCAATCCTGTTGAGGATTGCAGTTGATATTTTCCTAGGAGTTCCAGCATTTAATAAACATTCTAAATTAAGATCAGTATACAATTCTAGGCTTTCTTCTGATACGTGACTCTCTACTAGATAAAAGGGAATAGATAATTGATTTAGATTGTAAAGTAGTGGATTTACCGAACTGTATTTTCCAAATTCGCCATTTGTTCTTTGGTTAAATATTTCTATATCTTTTTTAGAGGTTTTCTTTGAATCTATTATAATGCTTATATTTTTGATACCCTCTTGAAGAACTGCATTTATAAATCCTGGTAATAGTTGATTGTCAAAAGTTGATAAAAATCCAAATTTCATAACATATTAATTTATTATTTTAATATCATTTAGCATTATATTTAAGTTTATGAATATATCAAATCAAAATTCAAAAAAAGATTTTTCAGTAATTTACTCGTGGCATCATCCCAAGAAGTTTTTAAATAAATATTTTCTAAAAGATTGTAATTATAAGATTTTACATATTAATAAGGAACTGATAAGAGGTATAAAGTATTTTTTTGTTGAATTGAGAAATGATTATTGGACTCTAAGAGATTTTTATAATGAATTACCTAAAGTATTTAATTTTAAAAATTTAACTATAAATTTTTATGCCACTTTATTTTATGCTTTGTTAAAAAATAAATATTCAGGATCAACTTTTATATTAGGTGATATAAGTTATCCTTTATATAAATCTCTTTTAATTGCATCATCAAAATTTAAAAAAATAAAAATATGGATAATTTATCAAGGTACAGGCTCAATTGAAAAAAAGGTAAATTTACCCTACCCAAATAATGTTAAAAAAATATTTTTCCCATTTTCAAATAGTTCCTTTTTTGAAAAGGAATTATTAAGAAAAGCTGCTCTTGAAAATAAAGGTATATCTTTTTTGAATATTAATAGTGATTTAAATGTAGAAATATCTTCAAATAATAGATTAGCTATCTTTCAAGGATATAATAAAAAAAGAAAATTATTCCCATTATATATTTTTACTTTAGTTAAAATATTAATTGAGATTAACTTTATGAGATTAATGAATAATTTTGATATG
>MDSZ01153873.1_pt1 | contig 12806 bp, 7 predicted proteins | sample 811201 | NCBI WGS metagenome assembly MDSZ01 (sample SAMN05326647, study PRJNA326480) | marine metagenome | isolation source: seawater | place: Indian Ocean: North | collected 2010
CAAGGGAAACCTGCAACACCTGCAACTGGTTCTTTTTCATATATCAGAGGTGTTTTAGATCCAATTGAACAAAGTTCTACCGAAAATTTTATTGAACTTTTGAGAGTCGAAAATGGTGAAAAAACAGAAGAAGCAAATTATTCTAATTTAGGAACATTAGAAAAAACTCTTGCGAGAAGAACTTTCGATCAGTCAGGTGATTTTACGGTTAGACCATTTTCATTGGATATGGTTAATCACAAAATTCAAGGTATCGCTGGTGATCGTACTGTAGGAAATACAGATACCACTGTAACTGCAAATGGTTCAAATTTTATTGCAGATGTAAATGTCGGTGATGTTATTTTTTTCTCGGGTAATACTTCTAAAACGGCCACAGTAGATTCTATTTCAAACACTACATTAATCACACTATCAACAGGTACCTCTTTAGGTGATGGAAGCACTAATCAGAAAATTGGAATCGATTCAAAAGTTACTGCCGCTTTAGGACCAGGAAAAGCATATGTTAAGGGATATGAATATGAATCAGTATCCACTTCTTTCATTGATGTAAATAAAGGAAGAGATACTAGAAGTGTTACATCTGAAAAACAAGGTGTTGAGTTTGGACCTTTTTTAAGAGTTACAGATTTTTTTTCTAGCATTCAACCAGATACATCGGCAACAGCCAATATTCATATTGATATTGGTGCTAATACTGCAAATGGTCAAGCACAAGGTTCTGGTATGCAATTGGTTGATTTGCATATGGTTAAATGGCCATCAACAACAAGAACAGATGGCACTGCTAATTTGATTTCTGGTGATACACCTCCAACAACTGCGGTTCAACATAGATTTGTTGGAATTGATTTTGGATCATCTGATGATATAGCCAATACAAAAATCGGTACCGCTAGAGTGAGACAGTTAGATTATCATACTTCTAGAAATGATTCAATAGATTCTATCTATGCTACCGATGCAAGTTCTAGAACAATGCATAGGATATTTCCGACAATTTATGATGCTCATGTGTATGATATGAGATTTGATAAGATAACTGGAAGTGCAAGCGCCAGTGATGCAAATACCTCCAGAATTCAATTGAAAACTTCTGGTGCTGGTCATTGTCCCACAGTTAACTGTCTTTTCGGTTGTACTGTTACAGTTAATACATCTTTTCTCGGAGTTACTACATCAGACACACGAAAAATTGTTGGTTGGACGGGAAGTCAAACGAGTATGTCAAATGCACCAGCAACTGCATATACTGCCGAATTAGATTCACCTCTTTCTCAAGAAACAAGATCAAATTATACAACATATTCTATAGATTTTGGTGTGAAAGATATACAGTCATTAGTTCTTACAGATAGTACATATATTTACACTGGTATGAATATCGATGTATCAGGAAAACTTGGAGAAAACGAAACGAATGATACAATATTATTTGACAATAGTGATGAACAAAGAAGTTTAATTTTTCCATTAAACAGTAATGCTATATCTCAAACTTCTAACTTAAAATATAAGACAAAAAGAATGTTTAGGGGTGTTCTAACATCATCTAATACTGTTTCTATATCAGCACCATCAGGTGAATCTTTTATGTCTGATGCAAGTGATGGATCTGCAATGACTCCTTTATTTGCAGATCAAAATTACATTGTTGTAATTTCAAAAAATCCTGGCACAATTTCAACTGCTAATAATGGACATGTTTTAGAATTTTCAAACACATCTGGATCTGGATTAGGAAAGGCGTCTGGAGCATCTACTGGTAGAAGTATAACAGTTTCTAATTCGGGTCAAACATTAGATATTGATGTTGGTACAACAGTTGATACTGGTATAATTTCTAATACGATTAAAAATGCGAATTATGCTTATCAGTCTTCTAATGTTGTGGTTTATGCAACAATGAATGTTCATACAGGAACATTGGGAACAACATTAGGTAAAAAAACATTAGTAAGCGGAAATACAACAATTGCAGTAATTCAATCTGATGCTTCAAATCCATCTGCTAATCTTACACAAGCAAATGCGGGTCAAATTAGTCTGACAGGTAGCATCAACTTAACTCCTGGTGAACCAACGAGTTTGAAATTATCGGATGTTAAAAAATTAGTTGCAATCGTTGATTCAGGAGCATTGTCTTCAAATGTATCAAATACGATGGTTGAAGCGGCTGTAATATCTGCTCAAGGTGGAACATCTAGTCAATATGATATCACAAGTAGATTTTCATTTGATACGGGACAACGTGACAATTTTTATGATTATGCTACTATTACACTAAAACCAGGACAAGATAAACCTACAGGTCAAGTTATAGCAATTGTTGATCATTATACACATACCGGTTATGGTCCCTTTACTGTAGACTCTTATATTCATAGTGACTCGGGAAATACACCATACACAGAAATACCAACATTTATAAGTCCCACAACAGGTGTTAGACACGATCTTAGAGATGTTATAGATTTTAGACCAAAACGAATAGGATATGAAACTGCAAATACATTAAATGGAACAGATTCTTATACTAATGATATAACATCAACATCTAATGTTTTTTCTGCAAAAGCATTGCCTAATTATGATTATGTTTACGAAACTGATTATAGTCATTACCTACCTAGAAAAGATAAACTTGTATTAGGAAGAGATAGAAAGTTTAGAGTATTAGAGGGGGTTGCCGATATTAATCCTTTATTGCCTCCTGATGATGAAGATTCTATGACTCTTTATACAATGGAAATACCAGCATATACGTTTAATCCTTCTGATATTAATCTTAGATATATTGATAATCGCAGATACACAATGAGGGACATTGGTAAACTGGAAAGAAGAATCGAAACATTAGAGTATTATACATCTTTAAGTTTATTAGAGAAAGAAGCAGATGGATTAGTTGTCACCGATACAAATCAAAATGATAGATTTAAGAATGGTATTTTAGTAGATCCATTTGCAGGTCATAATATTGGGGATGTAACAAATGATGACTATGTTGTTTCTATCGATTTTGATAAAAAAGAATTAAGACCTTCTTTTAGTTCAGATAATTTTAATTTTGATTTTGATAGTGACAATTCTACTCTTGTTAATAATTCTGGAATAATTACTTTACCTTTTGCATCAAATACATTTATTTCAAGTCCTTTGACTGGAAGTTTATCGGGTAAAAACGTAAAGAACACAATTAAAATAAATCCTTTTTCTATTAAAAATTATATGGGTCAATTGTCATTAGATCCAAAATCTGACAATTGGTATGATCAAACGAATAGAGTTGATGTTAAAGTCAATATTGAAGGTCAGTATGATAATTGGCCTAATGTGGTTACAAATAATGCTCATGGATCACATTATAATGATTGGGAAGAAATTTGGTCAGGTATTCAAGTAAATAATGATGTGAGAGAGGGAATCAGAGATTTAGGTGATGTATCATCAAATATAAGAAGAGCAAAGACCACTAATCAACAAAAAACTTTGTCAGGAATAAAATCAGGTAACGTACCAGAAAAAATAATTAAAGTTTTTGGAAATAAGTTGGTCAATATTAGCATTGTTCCTAAGGTTAGACAACAGACAATAAAATTTATAGCAAAAGGTTTAAAACCTAGCAAAAATGTTTATGCATTTTTTAATGATGTTCCAGTTTCGACAAAGATTACACAGGCTAGTCGAATCGTTCTTTCTAATGTGAGTAGTTCAAATGTTTTTCAAACAACATCTGGAAATTTTGAAACCATCGAGATAGTAGGAAGTGGTTCAAATGCAGGTAATACTGCAACCGTAATTTATATGAATGATAGAAATGCTCAAAATGGTTGTTCTATATTAGTAACAAATTTATCAACCACTTCTGCATTTACACAGGGTTCTGTGGTTAGAGGTTTAACGTCTAAAGCAAATGGTACAATAACATCTATTACTAATTTCAATAAAACAGATAGTTCTCTGTCTGTTTTATCAGATGGTGTAACTGGAGGTGTATTTGATATTGATGCTGGTTTATATTCTGGAACTGAAAATTTACTTCGATTAACTGATGATCCCAATAATATATCTAAAACATCAACTTCAGTAGCAGAAGCAATTTTTCATTCTAAGGGTGCTTTAGATACAAAAAATGAAAACGGAATAATATCTACAAGACCCATAATTGCAAGAAGAGAAGATTTAACAGAAGAAAGAGTTACGAGAGTTACTACAGATGGTAGATTGAGTAAATCAACAAAATGGTTAAATCCTTTAGCACAAACATTTTTTATCGATAAAGATCAATATCCTAATGGTTTATTTTTAGATAATGTAACTCTATTCTTTGAAAATAAAGATACATCAACAGGAATAAAAAGTCCAGTTACTGTTCAAATTAGACCTGTCATAAGTGGTCTTCCAAGTTCGTCAACTATTATTCCAGGATCTGAAGTTGTTCTAACTCCAGGAAGAGTTACAGCCAACACATCTGTTCCATCTTCAAATAGTTCGGGTGGTTTTCCAGATACTACTTTGGGAAATTCATTTACTGCAAATAAAAGCAATCAAGATGTTGGTTCAAAAACAATATTTAATTTTGAACATCCTATTTATTTAACACCCGATGAGTATGCAATAGTTGTAATGACAAACAGTAGTGAATATTCTTTATATGCTTATGATTTAGGAGCATTACATACCAATTCTGATAGAAAAATTACGAAACAGCCCTACATAGGTTCATTCTTTAAACCTTTAAATTCTGGAAGTTGGTTGCCTGAAGTAGATAAAGGAATAATGTTTCAATTAAATAGGTGTGAATTTACATCTGCAAATGGTTATGTTAGATTGGATAATAAAAATAAATCTCATTCGAATGCAACTTCAAATGTTACCATGGATTCAATAAAATTGAATGCCGATACATTAGAATTTTCAAATACAATATCAAGATTCTTTTATTTTGAAACTAATTTGAATGATTCAACAAAACAGTCAACATCTACAAAATTTAATGTGAACAAAAATGTTTCATTTAAAAAACAAAAATATATTGATTATGATTCTGTAAATAATGTAATGAACAATAAATTTACGTTAAATGTTTATTTTGAAACTGCAAATACTTTACTATCTCCAGTAATAGATTTAGATAGAATGGGATTAATAACAATCAATAATATTGTTAATAATGGTAGTATTTCAAATGATGATATAATTGTTACGGCAAATGGAACAGGTTATGATACTGATATTACAGATAATACAAGTGTATTTGTTGTTTCTGCTCCAGATATTGGATCGAATACTGCTACATTAAAAGCAAATTTAGTTCAGGGAACATCTCAAATTAATAAAGTCATAACTGTAAATCCGGGATCTGGATATTTTACCACACCAACTATAAGTGTTTCGGACGGAGGAACATCTGGATTATCGACCGATTCAGTTGCTGGTTCTGGTGCGATTGTAAAAATTGTAGGTGAAGGTGCAAACGGATCAAACATGTTAACCGCAAATGTAAGTCATTCTTCTGGTGGAAATATGCAAGCGAGATATATTACTAGAAGAGTTACATTAGAAGAAGGTTTTGATGCAAGAGATTTGAGAGTTTATCTAAACGCATATAAACCCAGAGGATCTAATATACATGTTTATTTTAAAGTTCTTGCTAATGATGATCAAGAACCATTTGATGAAAAACCATATGTTGCAATGAAACAAGAAACATCGGAAACATTCTCATTGAATGATAAAGATCATAAACAATATGTTTATAAAACAGAAAAAGAATTTATAAATTATACTAATGAGTCTGGATCTAGATTTAATACATTCAGAACATTTGCTATAAAAATAGTGTTTACACTTGACAGAGTTGCACAATCAACTTTTATAGGAATTCCTAGTGTAACAGATTTAAAAGTCATCGCATTAGATAGTGTGGGTTCACCTTGAAATTATTGACGGATGATCCTAGATATTCAAAAGATAGTTATTCAAGTGCATTATTAGCAAAAGATATAAATGCATTGATGAAACATAGACAAAATGTAGAGAGAATTAATAATTTTAAAAAAGAAACTAATGAAATAAATAATTTGAAAAATGAAATTTTTGAAATTAAAAAAACATTGAATTTCATAGTCGATTTTATTACTAAGGATAAAAATGGCGATATCTGATACAGGTATTACTAGTGTTTTGCTGACGGATACCTTTGAAACTTGGAGAAATAGATCAAATCAGATCATAACTGTTCTGAATGAACAAGATGATGATAATCCGGTAACCTCTTTATTATCAGCAAATAGTGAAGGAGGTTTATCAATAAACACTTTAACAAGTAACATTGTCACAGGTGCAAATGTGACGGGATCAAGATTACTATTTTCTGGTGGTAATGTTGATTTTCAAAATGCTAATGTTGCTTCTGGTGGTAATGTACATCAAATTCATATACTTGGTGGAACTACAGTATCAGGTGCTAATCCAGATAGTTCGATTAGCAATGTTCAAATTAATAGTTGTGAAATAAATTTAAATGGAAAAACATTAAGAGCAAATGGTTCTTCAAGTATTCTATTATCAGGTGCAACTATTCCTGATTTGGGAACCGTAGGTTCTTTAAATTTAAATGGTGGTTCTCTTCAAAATGTTAATATTACAATTGCATCGGATCAACAAGGCACAATTTCTGTTACACATGGTGAACATGAATTTACGGGTGGAACAATAAACGGTTTAGCATTACAAAATTCATCTATTATTTCTACTACATTTTTAAATGGAAATGTTACTTTAAATTCTAGTTCTACGTTAGTTTCTAATTCTGGTTTAATAGTTGGATCTGATGTTGGTGATGCAAATGTAGCAATTGGAAAATTTACAGAATGGGATGGTGGTGCAACTAGAACAGCCAGTTCTTCTACAGGAAGATTACACGTAAGAACCGAATATGCAAATACTGGCGCTACTGCTTTGGATGCACATATTAATGCAGATGAATTAGTTTTAGAAGGCAATACTCATTCTGGTATTACAATTCTTAGTAAAGAGGAACCTAGTTCAGGGGTTGGCGGAATAAGTTCAATTTTGTTTGGTGATAATGCCGATACTGATGCTGGAGGAATAACATATGATAATTTAAATGATCATATCACATTTTCAGCAAAATTAAGTCAAACAAAAATTAGAATGCACACAGAAAATGGTGGAGCAATGCAAATTGCTGGTGCAAATGCTTTTAGTTCATTATCAGGAAAACTTCATATTAATCAAGCAACGGCTGATGCGTTGCCAGCAATTTTTGTTGATGCAAATGATGGTGATAAGGCATCAGTTATTATCGACTCAGAACAAACAACTGCCAATTCTGTAGATATTGATGTAGATAAATTGACATCAGGTCATGGATTGTCAATACATACTGGTTTAACCACTGCAACTACTCAAGCAATGACAGGATCTATTGCTAAACTTATTGACAATAATAGTTCTACATCTGCTAGAACATTAGTTAATATTATTCAAGATCATGCCAGTGCAACGGGCACTACTGGATTAAGAATTCAAGCGGATGGCGGAAAAGGAATAATAATAGATCAAAATGCAAATAAAACTGCATTTGAAATTGATTCAGAGTGTTCTACTGAAACTTCTGCAAAAATTTTAACAGATGCATTAACAACGGGTACTGGTTTACTCGTAAACTGTACGTCTGATCATAGTAAAAATTTAGTTTCTTTTATAACAGATAGTACAGGTGCAACCGGAACTACTTTATATGTTAGAAATGATACAACAACAGGTGCAACTCCTGTAATGTTAGTTGCAAATTCGGGAAGTAATATGGTAACAGTTCAGGCTAATGCTATGGTAACATTTACTACATTAAAAGTTATATCTGGAACTTCAAATCCAGTAAATTGTCGTTTACCAGTTTTAGATGTAAACGGAACCATTTTAAACAATAGTTAGGATTTTTAAATGGCCAGACCTTCATCGAGAGAAGATCTCAAACAGTATTGTTTGAGAACATTAGGAAAACCAGTCATTGAAATAAATGTTGATGATGATCAATTAGAAGATAGAATTGATGAGGGACTGCAATTTTTTCAAGAATATCATTTTGATGGCGTAGACAGAGTTTATCATAGACATAAAATTACTGCATCGTCAGTAAAAATTGATTCAAATACAGGATCTTTTACAGCAGGTGAAACGATAACTGGTGGAACGTCAAATGCTACAGCCACAGTTGTATCATCAAATACAAGTGTAATAACATTTAAAAAACATAAAGATACTACAGGAATATCTAATAATAATGTATCTTCAAGTTTTTCCAATGGTGAAACAATCACTGGTGGTTCAAGTCAATCTACAGCCGTAGCATCCACAGATTCAAATTTAGTGACTTTTGGAGATGTAGACAATCATTACATACCGTTGAATGATGCAATAATAGGTGTTGTTAGAATTTTTGATATTCAAGATACGACTGGTGGACAAACAACAAGTAGCATGTTTTCTTTTAGATATCAATTTCATTTAAATGAAATGCCATATCTAACTGCAACATCTATTATAAATTATAAAATGTCCATGCAACATTTACAACTTTTAAATGATATTTTTGTAGGAAAAAAACCTTTAAGATTTAATCGTCATCAAAATAGATTATTTTTAGATATTGACTGGGATAATAACGATATTGAACCTGATGAGTACATAGTTGTGGAGGCATATAGAATTATCGATCCAGATTCTTTTACTGATGTTTATAATGATATGTTTTTAAAAAAATATATTACGGCATTATTTAAAAGACAATGGGGTGCAAATTTAATTAAATATGAGGGTGTTCAATTACCTGGAGGAACGACATTAAATGGTAGAACATTATTTGAAGAAGCAAATCAAGAAATTAGAGAAACAGAAGAACAGGCTTCTCTTAAATACGAATTACCAGTTGACTTCATGGTTGGTCCAGGATAATGGCTACAAATCCATATTTAAATCATTTTCAAAATACATCTGAGCAAAATCTTCATCAAGATTTAATTATTGAATCAATAAAAAATTTTGGTATCGATAACTATTATCTACCAAGAGAATACGTAAATGAAGATTTAATTTATGGTGAAGACACAATATCAAAATTTAGTCAAGCATATTTAATTGAAATGTATGTAAAATCAGTCGATGGTTTTGAAGGAGAGGGTGATTTCATATCAAGATTCGGATTAGAAATAAGAGATCAAGTTATATTTTCATTAGCAAGAAGAAGATGGGAAAATTTATCAACTGGTTTTAGCAGACCTAGAGAAGGTGATCTTATATTTTTACCGCTTAACAAAAAATTATATGAAATTAGATTTGTTGAGCATGAATCAATGTTTTATCAATTTGGTAAACTACCGATCTTCGATATGACATGTGAATTATTTCAATATGATGATCAGAGAATAGATACTGGAATTGATGATATTGATGATATCGAAGATAATTTTGCTTATGCAGTTGAAGTAACATTACAATCAGGTGGAACTGGTAATTACATTGAAGATGAATACGTTTATGTTGGTGATTCTGAAAGCACTGCAAATACTAAAGGAAGGGTTATTTCTTGGAATTCTACTGATAGAGTATTGAAAATTACCGATTTAGTAGGAACTTTTGGCGCATCACAAAATGTTGTTGGAAATACAAGTGGTGCATTTTTTACGGTAGGTACAACACCAGATACACAAACATTTGTTAATGATTCATCCGCTAATAATGTTTCTATACAAACTGAATCTGATTCTATTATAGATTTTTCAGAATCTAATCCTTTTTCAGAATCTAATTTTTAAGCGGTCGCTTCGGGTAAAATCGTTATCATACCTTCTACAATTCTTTCTTTTGTAACACCATCTGTCTGAGTATATTCTACATCATAAACATAGAGACCTGATGGCATTGCTGATGTTTGTGCGGCCGTAGCAGAAATTGTTACGTTGCTATCAGTGATAGACGTTGAAAAAGTAAGAATAAAAGAAGTATTAGTAGTAGAATGATTTTTTTTCATTTTAGAAGCACATGTTCCACTACTAATTGTGACGTTAGCATTGTTAGCGTTTTTAGCAGTAAAAACCTGTTCAAAGGTACTGCCTTGATACATTGTTAAATTTTCGCCTTGTGTTTTTATTGATATTGCCATAAGACTATTTATATAACTAAATAATACTGTAATCTTTTTGGAGTATTATGTTAGGACAAACTTTTTATCATCAAACTATTAGAAAATATGTTACCCTTTTTGGTACTTTATTTAATGATATTAATATAGAAAAGAAAAATTCTTCAGGTAAAGTTGTATCTAGACAAAAAGTTCCTATTGCATATGGACCTAAACAGAAATTTATTCAAAGATTACGACAAGATCCTAATTTAACTAAACAAGTTGCTATTCAATTACCAAGATTAGCATTTGAGATGACAGGAATGAGTTATGATCCTGCAAGAAAATTAAATACAGTAGGAAAAATAACTCAAAGATCAGTTGTAAATGGCCACAATACATTAGCAAAACAATTCAATCCTTCTCCATATATTTTTGATTTTTCATTATATGCTTTTGTTGAAAATGCTGAAGATGGTACACAAATTTTAGAACAAATATTACCTTTTTTTACTCCTGAATTTAATGTAAGTGTTAATATTATAACTGAAATGGGTGTTAAATTAGATATACCGATTATAATTGGTGGAGCATCTAGTGAGGATTCTTATGAGGGAGAATTTAGTACAAGAAGAACGATAATATGGACTATCAATTTTTCATTAAAAGGATTTATTTATCCTGACATCAAAAAAGGTGGTAAAATTATCAAGTCGATTGATATTGCTTTTAGACAACAACCTGAAGATGAATTTGCATCTTCTGAATTGAATAAACTAGTTTTAGAATCAAGCACCAATTTTAGTGAATCTTATCTTAGATTAGATACAGAAGACTTAAATGAAAAAAGTAGTGACTTCATAGTATTTGAAGATAGTAATATTAATCTAGGTAGAAATAATATCATTAGTAAAATTAAAATTACTCCAGAAGGAGGATCCGAACAGTTTATAGAACCTGGTGATGATTTTACCGCTAATACGCAAATAACCGTTTTTAATCCTCCAGTTGATTATAATGATGAAAACGGAGAATTTTCATAATGAAAGATTTTGGAGACAAATTAAACGAAATTTTGGATTTGACTGAAAATGTGTCAATCGCAAAACCACCAATAGAAAGAAAAAAAGTAGATTCTACTAACGATGATATAGATAATGATTACATTTATGCTCGTGAAAATATGTATAATATTATTGAAAGAGGTCAGGATGCCATTGATGAATTATTACAAGAAGCAAGAGATAGTGGAAATGCAAGAATGTTTGAAGTCCTAGGACAATTAATAAAAACCGTTGGTGAACAAAATCAAAATTTAGTCAATATACACAAGCAATTAAAAGACATAAAAAAAGAAGTTGATTCTGTTCCTAATAAAGTAACAAATGCTTTATTTGTTGGTAGTACGTCAGATCTTCAAAAAATGTTGAAAGACAGTAAAAATGGCACATCTGGGTCAGATTGATCGTACAGATCCTTCCAAACCAGTTTTTGTTAGATATGTAACACAAAACAAAGACTGGAAATCATTAAATTTAAGAATAGAAAATAGACAGACGGCAGAACTTTTTAAAAAAGAAAATAATGATTTAATTAGTTTCGATGAACCTATCTTAATATCAGAAAAAACAGAAATAAAAATATTAGATAATAATTATTTTGATTACAGAAGCAAGAAATATGCTAATGTTGAATTTAATAAAAATCAAGGATATGTTTTAATTTCTAAAATTAGAAAACCAACTGATAGTTTAAATAGAGAAGTAGTACCAAAATTAGGTATTTTAGCGGAAGATTTTACAGAAAAAGGACATGATGAAGATGTCACTATTTTGACTAAAAAAAATGTTTCGGTAAAATCATTTGATACATTTGATCAATTAAAAAAAAGTATTATATATGGATTGAAAAATAAAACTAAAGAAGAAAAAATCATTAAAAAAATTGAAGATTATTTAAATGGTGATGATTACACAAAAATAGATTTAAATGGTATTGATGATAGACATATTGATGAATTGGGAGTTTATTTTGGAGAAGTATTAATAGGTTTGCTAGGATTTAAGAAAAAATTAACTGAAACTAGCACTCCTTCTGATATGTTTGGAAATATGGAATTAAAAAAATTCGCAATACCAACTGATCCTGCATTTAAATTAGTTGATAGTACATTAATTTTTGATAAAAAAACTATAAGCATTTCCAGTAAATATGATAAAGGTGCCGCGGCATCATTTATGACTAATGTATTACCATATGCGTTATCCGAATACTCAAATTACAAAAAATGTTTTTTGAAAGAAATGTGTGCGGTTATTTCTGAAATGGGATATACTGTTTCTCAATTATCTGCTGATAATTTTAGATATTCAAAAAATATTATGTTTGAAATTGGTATTAGAAAAATTTTAAATATATCTAAAAAAGATGTTAAAAATACTAATCATTCAATTTATGACACTATTAGAAAAATGTCTAGAGGAGCAAATTTAACAGATAAAGAAGATTATGAAATGGATACTGTAACTGATGCTATTGAAGATTATTTTGACAAAAGAAATAATTTTCCTGGTGGTTCAAATGTTATCAAAACAATAAGGGAAAATTATCCATTAACAATAACTTCATTTTTCAATTATTCGATATCTGG
>MDSZ01116294.1_pt1 | contig 12805 bp, 10 predicted proteins | sample 811201 | NCBI WGS metagenome assembly MDSZ01 (sample SAMN05326647, study PRJNA326480) | marine metagenome | isolation source: seawater | place: Indian Ocean: North | collected 2010
ATAAAAGAATTGCATAAAGTGGTGCCAAGGTTGCGGAATATTCGGGCTTCCCAGTCCTCAGCGGGGGTTTGTATAGTAGCTACACCACCACTTACTTGAGCTTGATGATTCGGGCTGCTCCATTCGGGACTTATAGAGGTTCCTATTTTGGTGTCGGTGGTCCATATTCCGGGTGTACTGTAGTCATCATTAATGTCACCTGAGCATGTTTGAGCTCTGGAGGTGATTGTGGTAACTAGCATTAAGCTAAATAGCGAAATTAATTTTTTCATAATAATTTGAATTAAGGTGAGCTCAAATCTATATTAAAGTTCATCTCAAGTCAATCATTATTAGTGTTAGATTTTGAGAATTAAACTCGCGAAAAAATGATTTTTAATTTATGGAAAAAACCACTTTTTTATTGAAAATATTGGTAGTCAGGTATTTGTGGATATGTGGTCTAGATTAAGTAATTAATTAACAATAAACTACTTTAAGGATTTTTCGGAAATCCGTTTTTATGGCCTACTGTTGTTTGGAATAGTGGGTAATTGAAAATTATTGTCGGTATTATACTTGCATTGAGGTTGCGATTAAATGAAATATTGTCTTTTCAATTTGCTATATAAACCGATAACTATAATACAGGCCATAACTATAGTAAGAATAAGGCTCAGTATTAGATTCGACCAACAAAGGCAAGGTGAAGCTAATCCCGATTTCATAGCCTCTATTGGTTTTACTGCTATGGACCAAGCCTAATTCAAATAGGTTTCCTATGCTAAACAAATCCTCAATACTTGTACTGTATTCTGTTTCATTGTTTAATGTTACGTAGGAGTCGAGATAAACTATACCTAAAGAGGCTCCAAGGTTTGCAGAGCAGTTTAAAGCCCAGTTTTCATTTAAAGGAATTAGGGTGCAAAGCCCTGCGTAAACAGAAGGTGTGAAAAAATTACCTGTCGCGGATATAGAATAGTTACTGGTGCTCCAAAACAAGTCTATAGTACCTGCTTCTTCCATGGAAATATTCCCAACATCTAAGGAAAATTGAATGTTAAAACCGGTATTAGCATTGTTAAAGGGGGCAAATGCGCTAATTGATATCCCTCCATATGTCACCTGATTAGTGACATCCGAAAACTTGGGGCTGTAGGAGGAGAGTGGCCTAAGGCTAAGTCTATGATGTGAGGAGTCCAGGAGTTGCCCTTTGGCACTTTGAAATAAAAGAGAACTAAGGAATAGCGGGAGGAATAAGGTTTTCATAAGGTCAGGATCAGGTTATTCTAATTTTGGGATTTTTACACAGAAGGCTTCCTTCCCATTGTGGAAATACATCACGGGGCGTAAAGGGTCGAATACGATTCTGCTTCGAATGGTTTTAAACTGATGGCTTAAATCTTCATTGTAGAGTACTTCTCCGATTTCCGGATCAAAAACTACGAATTGGTATCCGCCAGTGAAAAATAGTTTGCCATTGTATACGCTAAATCGATCTTCAAAACCCCAGGTTACATCTTGGCGGATATAGCGAAGGGCACCATTCGACTGATTTACAGCTATTATTTCATCGCTATCTCCTTTAAACACAACAGCATCTGAGGTAAGGTGGAGGTCTCCGGCAAAAAAGCCAAAATCCAAAGTTGGCTTTACAATATCTCTGGCATCCCGAATCCATATCATATCCCCAGAGTTTAAATTCATGCAGAAAACATGATTTTTTACTAGACCAAATACTCTTTGATCTTTGACTTTAAGAGGGATGATCCCAGAATTTATTTCCATATCCATATTTCTCCAGAGTAAGCTGTCCGCTGTTAAATTGTAAGCGAATATGTCGGTGCGATCCGCAGAACCAGTATAACTGCGATTTTTCCATACTACCACTTCATCGCCGTTAGCTAGTTCACCAAATCCCATAGAGTCAAAACTTGGATCAAAACGATCAGTGCGCTTAAATGCGTAAATAGTATTCCATTCAAGGTGGTCGGTGGGGGACCTAAGTATAGCAGCACCTTTATTTCCATCGTAGTCAATGGCGGTGTACAAATAACCTTTGTTAGTGTAAATGTGAGGGCCATTCCCTGAAACTTTAGTTTGCCATTGTGTGCGATGATTCTCAAGGTTTATACAATCAATTGAATGATGTGTGCTCAGAAAAAGAAATTGGCCATCATTAGCACTTGTTTCCCCAGTATAGAGGTCGTAGCCATCTAAATAGTCTGACCAGTAATTTTCAAGCGTACCATTAGAGGTGTCAAGAAAGAGGATAGGTGCTGAATAGTTATTAAGAAAATATTCTGTTCCAAAAACGACAGTGTTTTTATAGAGTATTGGATTTATGGCGACAGTGAAGTCTATACTGGGATTTGGAACAATTGCTTTTCGCCATTTAATTTCCAAATTAGCTTTTGGGGAAGGGCTGGTTTTGATTTGATTGTCTTTGCGACAACTCAATAAAATAGCAATTAGCAGTATAAGTAGGGGTCTATATCGGATCATTTTTTATCAAGTTTAAATTTATCTCCATAGTCACCATTGAATAGTTGATTTAACCTTGCTTTTGTTTCATCACAATTCCTTTCCTGCATATGGTTAGTGTTTTCCATGAGATATGAATCAAATCGATTCGGATACCCAATCTGAGAGGAAACCGGAACTACTCCGTCATTAGGTTCTTCAATCACCGTATGAACGATTTTAGGATTAGCCTGGCAATTAACGGCCAAGGAGTCATTGCAATCACTGGGATTTTGAACATGCTGATAGGTGAACTGATAACCATCTGTTCCTCCCAGGTTTACCAAGCATTCACAATGGTAGCCATCGATATATGTCGTATCTTTTCTGGCACCAATGAATCGCTTCCAATTGAGATTTGCATAGGCTAACCAATCATGGGCGTTTCGATAGATTTCCGCTTTCTCCTTTTCATTTTTACTCTTCGAAGTGATTTGATACCATAATTGATTTGATCTTGAATTATGGCTTGACCATTTTGCGTGATAGCTTGATATTTTATGATTGACAAATATTGGGAGCTCATCATCATCATTTAATCCAAAAGGATCTGTCGAAAGAGGGTTGCCCGCAATGGACGAGTCTTTGGTATAGGTCATGCTATGGATAGTTCGCCAGAGTACCGGTTCCTGCTCCACACCATAAAAAGTGACCACCTTCATAGTGTCTAAATAGGCCATGCTATCCAGCTTTGCCAGGTTATCAGCTCCTACAGCATAGTCTGCACCTACGGGTTTTCGAATGGCATTGATCAGTATAGGTAAAGCCATTTTGTTGAGTCCATTACAAGTCAAGGTCGAAAAGGAATTGACCGTACTGGTACTAATTAGAGCATCCAGCCACCAGCGTGTGCTAACAAAGGTTTGTATTTCGCCCCTAGAAATCTTTTTGCAGCCATCATCAATCCAGGTTTGGATAAGCCCTCCAGTCTGAGTAGAATTAATGATTTGGGCCCCTCGGTGGGGACTGCCAAATGTTGCTAAGGCTCCAAATTGCCAATGGTAATTTGAGGAATCTACTAGATTCATGTAGCGAATAGCGCGAGCGACTATACCACCTTGACTATGAGCGATGGCAAAATTATTTCGAACATCAAGGGTATCGCGCCGGGGGATAGAAACTCGCCAGGTTTCCATCAAACCATTATTTACATGGCCGCCTAATTGAAAGATATTCAAGTTTTCACTGCCTTTATAACTAAGGGCGTAACCCTCTACATTTCGTTCCGGGTAATCGGGAATAGGATTGCCTGTTTGGTTTTCCGTAGATGCTTGAATGCGGTTCCATGAATGTTCATTTCCTGCTAAGCCATGAATCCAAAAGACAAGTTTTCTGCCTACTAAACTGCTGTCCGAATTGTAAAGTGTAGATCCGCCGACCAGACCACCAGAGCTTCCTCCTTCTGGATCAGTATCAATAGCTCGTAAGGAATCTGTTGAGATAACTTCTATCTGAGCAAAAATCGAAGAGGCTAGAAATAGATTGAATAGCGAAGTATAAAGCAATTTCATGACTTAGATTTTGGTTAGGGTTTCAGTGAAAATGCCTTCCTGGGTATAGACTAAGAGGATTAGTACTCCAGAGGGGTAAGTAGAACCATCCAAATGAATAATGTTCTGATCAATCGAGGGATTTGAATAGCTGTATAGGATATTTCCAAAATGATCCCGAATCTGGATCAGACTTACCTGAGCTTCTGGAAGGCCACGCAGTATTATTTCAAATTCTGAAACTACTGGGTTGGGATATACTTGTAAATAAGCTTTATCAGTATACTTTTCGATTTTATCATAAAGGTCCTCGACCACATGATTGCGAAAGGTCCTTTGATTAATAAGGTTTATTGGATGATCTACATCCAAACGCTGCCTACTTTCCTTCTCCCAAATTGGGACATAGCCGTATGGGGAAAGTAGGGTATAGGCCGTGGTGACTTCAAACTGGGTGTTCTCGATTCGATAGCGATTATGTATTGTTTTGGTTTCAGGTTCTATCCGAACTTCTGCTTCACCAAGAATTAATGTGAAGGCATTGTCCTGATGATTGAGCATTGTGGCTCCTTGGTCTAATGCATTCTGAACAAAATCATCTCGTTTATTCGGAAAGAACATCATGATTGGTTGAAAACCATCGGATTGAATCTTATTGATTTGATCCTGCAGGTCGAAATTCTCTACCGGATTATTAGGGAAGTAGTAAACTTCATTTCCTAAAGAATCAAAACCATAACTTCCAGAAGGAGTAAGCAACTGGCGATAAGGTTTTGAAAGCCAATCTTCAATAGAATTGTTGCTGATGTTTTGGATTTCAAAATAAGGCTCGTTGGAGGAATTTATTCCTGAGCTGATTTTTTGAACATCCCATAGCGGTTTCAACAATTCCTTTTCTAAAGGATCTAAATCATTGATAGAGGTGCCCGCGGGAATAGTCGCGTATTGATGGCTTTCGAGATCGTAGCGATAGCGAGATGAGGTGCTATCATTAAAGTAATTGCCAGAATCTTGTGCGGAAAGCGAAAGCGAAGCCAGGAATATTCCCAGGCTTCGCGTCAGAATTAATCGATAGGTCATCGGTTTTGTTTGGTTAAGGTTGGTTTTGATGACCTCAATTTTGCTTTATCCCGTAGATATGCATGTGCAGGTTTTGCCTTTGGAAAGTAATTGGAAAGGCAAGTTTTGTAACTTCAGTTGGTAATCAGCAGAATACCAGTGTCTAACAAATAAAAAAGCCACCCTGAAAAAGGTGGCTTTCTTTACAATATAATTGGGTTTTAGTCCATCTCACCATCCAGATAAGGGGCGCCACTGTTTAATAGTATGCTGTAGAAATTTTGCAATTCCTTTTCAATACGTTTGATTTCAGTCTCCAATGGCAAGCGCTCTTGATTGAGAATCCTTAAGTTTTTACGCTGCTCTCCAGTAGGAGCAGAACTGGTAGAATAAGAATTCCAAATGGCGGAGTTTAGTCGTTGCATTAATCCCGGAGCGGTTTCGAAATAGTATTTCTCTCGAATTGGATCTCCACCAAGTTTGACGGCCAATACATCAAGGTCCTGCTCGATTTTTTGTAAATCATTCAAGATGGTTAAGGGCGCTCCTGGGGTATTTCGAGCTAAAGCTTTTAATTCTTTAGTGCGTTTTTCCAGTTTGCTGTGCAATTGATTTAAAGCAACGATTTCTCTTCGGATGGTTTCCAGACTATCCTGAAATTCATGAAGCTTATTATAGTCCGAAGCTTTGAAGGTATTGTTGTTGAGCCATTCGATTTGGAAGCTCTGCTTTACATTCAAAGGTCTTAGTGTTCCATTTTCTGAGATAAATACCTCCACCTGATAAGTTCCAGGAGCCGCTAAATTGGCCGATCCTGCTGAGGTGAAAGGCTCGCCCTTAGAATTCGAATAGGCACGGTTTCCTAAGGTGCCATCCCAATAATAACGATTGAGACCCTTAGAAGGACGGCTGGTGAATCGACGAATTTCTTTGTCCTCATTATCCATTATCACAAATAATAGATAAGTGGATTCTTCATCATTTTCAGCCTTTAAACGTTCCAGGCTTGGATAAACTATATCCTTTTCTTCCTTCTTGGCTTTGGTTTCAATTTCCTTGCGTTTTGCTTTTAAGCCTTGCTTCAAATCTTTAATGTAGAGATTGAAACAAACTTCCCGTTTAGGATTTGGCGCCGCATAATAGCTGGCCCCCATAAATCCTTTCTGGCCGTATCCCAGCGGACTGGCCTCGAAAAATAGCTTCGTTGTTTTAGTAGGGAAGAGGTGTGCCTCATTTTGAAGATTACTTTCACTTAATTCTCTCAAAGCTCTGTAATCATCCAGGATGTAAAAACCTCGTCCAAAGCTTGCCAACACTAAGTCGTTTTCCCGACGTTGAATATCCAAATCCCGAATCGCGATGGTAGGTAATCCTGCACTTAAAGCGCGCCAGCTTTTACCTCCATTGATACTAAATTGCACTCCGAACTCTGTTCCAATGAATAGCAAATCCTTTTTAATATGGTCCTGACGCATAGCATATACAGAACCTCGCTCTGGTAAATTAGCATTGATTTTAGTCCAAGTAGAGCCTTTGTCGCTGCTCTTTAATACATAGGGTTTGAAATCTCCATTCTTGTGATTGTTGAACAGAGCATAAACGGTGTTCTCATCAAATAAATCCGCTAATACCTGGTTGACATAAGTGTTCTTAGGAACGCCTGGAAATTCGCTAATCTTACGCCAGTTTTTACCTCCATCTTCGCTCACCTGAATTAAGCCATCATCGGTTCCAATGTAGAGTAGCCCTTCCTTGAGAGGCGATTCATCCAAAGCCACAATATTGCCATATACGGAGGTGGATTTATCATAGGCAATAGCATCAACCGATTGCACCTTGCCCATTACTTTTAAGCTGTGGCGATCAATTTGCTGACTTAAATCCGGGGATATCACCGTCCAATTATCACCGCGATCATCACTACGGAAAACTTTGTTAGCGGCAAAATACAGACGTTTGTGATTGTGCGGGCTAATTAATAGAGGTGCATCCCAGTTCCAACGGTAAGCTTTTTCCCCTTTATTAGGGCTGGGTTTAATTCCAACTGATTCACCACTGCGACGATCATAACGCACTAACCAACCATATTGTGCCTGGGCATAAACAATATCTGGGTTTTTGGGGTCAATCTGACTTTCAAATCCATCGCCGGTATTGGTCACATACCAATCAGAGTTGACTACTCCTCTTGAATTAATGGTTTGTGAAGGTCCACCTAAGCTAAAATTGTCTTGAGTACCTCCATATACATTGTAAAATGGTTCGGCATTATCCACCGCAACACGGTAAAATTGAGTTACCGGTAAATTAGGTTTGAAATGCCAATTTTGGCCCCCATCCCAGGTTTCATATAATCCACCATCACAGCCAGCTATCATTTGCTTAGTGTCCTTCGGGTTGATCCAAAGGCAGTGATTGTCCACATGCTTGTTGTTTTCAGGAACCGGATTCCAGCTCTGGCCACCATCGCGACTAACATGCATGTAGGTGTCCATAGAATAAACAACTTGCGGGTCTTTAGGGTCTACCACTAATTCTACATAATAGTTACCGCTGGTATTGTAATCATTTACCTTTCGGAAGGAAGCACCTCGATCATCACTCCGGTAGAAACCATGTTCTTCTACCATGGCATAAAGTAGGTCCGGGTTATGCTTACTTAAGCCTAAGCTAATTCTACCTTTTTCAGAAGGCAAGCCCTTCTTTAATTCCTTCCAGCTTTTACCGCCATCAGTACTTTTATAGATACCACTTTCTGGTCCACCGCTAACGTAGGTCCAAACATGACGACGACGTTGGTGAGCGGTTGCATACAGCACCATGGGGTTATTCGGGTCGAAGTGTACCTCATTAAAGCCGGTATTCTCTGAAACATCCAGAACTTTCTCCCAACTGGCACCGCCATCGGTAGTGCGGTAAACTCCTCGATCACCTCCCGCGTTCCATAAGGGGCCATAAGCAGCAACAAATACTTTGTTAGGGTCATCCGGGTGAATGGCGATCATACCAATATGCTCCGAGTTTTCAAGACCTACCTTTTTCCAGGAGCTTCCTCCGTCGGTGCTTTTATACAAGCCATCTCCATAAGGCACCGAGCGTTGGTTATTGTTTTCACCACTACCCACCCAAACAATATTGGGGTTTTTAGGGTCAATGGCCACACATCCAATCGAGTAGGAGCTTTGTGAGTCAAATACCGGGCTGTAGGTAGTACCGTGATTGTTTGTTTTCCAAAGACCTCCACTCGCTACTCCGACATAATATTCACTAGAGTTCTTTGGGTTTACGGCTATGTCGGCAATACGCCCGGAAGTTAGGGCCGGGCCAATATTTCGAAAACTGAGTCCGCCTAAGGAAACCTTGTCTACCAATGAATCTTGAGCTTGGAGCCCAAATGCCAATAATGTGCTGAGAAGGAGGTATTTATTTCGGAGCATACTCTTAATTTTTGGTTGCTTTAAAGAGAGGCCCGAATTTAAGACAATTTCAAGGATGCTCATATTGTATAGCATCGATGCTTATTTGCCTTTTCCCAGCAAGGGTAGAAACAAAAAAGCCGGCTGATTGCCGGCTTAATATTAAAACTTAAGGGTGACCCCTGCGACTATATTGTTGGAGACTTCGGTCAAGTCCAGGTCCTGAAGTACTTCAAAACTTTGATTGCTCTGATCAACACCGCGGTAAAGGGCGTAAGTGCGATCACGACTGCTATTAATCCAGGCCAGATCAAAACTCCAGGGACCACTTTTGTAACCCAATCCACAGCTTACAGATTGCATGGCCCCAACAGTGTTCTCTTGATAGTCATCACCGTAAACCGACTCATCATAACGGTAACCACCGCGAAGGAAAATCTTTTTGATTCGCACTTCTGCTCCAGCAGAAATGGTTTGACGACCATTTCGATAAAGTTGATCGATACCAGGCTGATAATCAGTTTGCAATAAGCTTTCGCTGATGTTAAAGCTGTTATTATTGGTGTATAATTGAGTGTTACCTTGATTTTGGTAGTAATAGTCTACACTTAGAATCAGGAACTTTCCGATTACACTTGCTACACCGGCGCGGTAAATGGCTGGAGTTCGAAGACGATAGGCATATTGTCCTGTTTCAAGAATATCACTTTGAGTAGCGGTACCAACTCCAGAATAAGGCTCCTGGTTGAAATTTGCCTCTACATCAGATTCATAAAATTGATTAACCGTATACCAGCTAGGGCTTTGATAGGATGCACCAATCCGTAATTCAGGGATGGGGCGGTAAATAAAGCCAAACTTCATATTGAAACCATTCGCATAAATATCATTTAAGCGACGATAGGTGTACTGATTGGCGCTGTAGGGAGGATTTGCGGTATTGAGATTGTATTCGGTGATAAACTCTTCCCGACGAAAACTCAAAGTAGGGAAGGCAAAGGATAAACCATAGTAGACTTTCCCTCCTTGATCTAATCCCATCACAATATTGGTCTCATTAAAAGAACCATCCTGATTAAAGGTATAGCGTAAGGTGCTATTCGCGATAATATTACCATTGCCATCATCTTGTCCGTAGGCGAATCCATCGGGGTCGATGGTATCATTGGTGGAAACCAGGAGGTAGGCTTGCCAGGCGGCGTAAGCATCCCAGCTAATATTATCGATATGCTGTCCGGCTGAACTTTCGGCCCAATACTGACCTAAAGTGTAAGTGTTGTTTAATCCATCCAAATTAAAGCTGCGATCAAAATCAGCAAGCTTAGTAGTGCTAAAGGCTAATGAAAAGCGATTGGCATCATCTGGATTGAGGATGAGGTTTAGACCTACGTTTTCGAAGTTGAGGTCGAAATTATTTTCGGAACCATTTTGCCCATAGAAATTGGAATAATTTCCATTACGATTATTGAAGCCCAGGGTGAAACCCAGGTCGCTATAACGATTTACTGCGGCTGATGCAGGGTTGATGCTATAGGCGCTAAAATCGTTGCCGAGGGCGGTAAAAGCACCCCCCATTGCAGTATAGCGAGGGGTGCCATGTAAATTTCTCAGTTGAAAGAGTTCTACGTCATCTGCTGTTTGGGCACTAAGTAATCCAGAGCAGAGACCCAGAATCAAGAGACTTAGCTTTTTCATGATATTCAAAGTTTTCGTTTTTATCAATTTGACTAACGTCCGCGGCCAGAGCGGCTAGAGCTTGAAGAGCGACTGGAGCCGGATGAGCGGCTGCTACCACTACTGCTGCGTGAAGAGCCAGAAGAGGAACGACCCGCAGAGCCTGAGCTACGTGAAGAACCTGAAGAACGATTGTAGCTGGAGTTACTGCGACTAGAGCTGGAAGGCGTGTAACTACGATTGCTACTGTTACTGCGGCTATTGCTTGAAGGAGTATAGCTACGGTTGTTGCTGTTAGTCCTGGAGCTGCCAGATTGATAACGGTTCGAAGAATTGCTACTATTCTGTCTTTGGAAAGTCTGAGTTCTCTGACTACGACTTTGATAATTGCTATTCGAGCGATTGGTGTTTCCAGAGCTTTGAGCACGGCTGCTGCCTTCACTTTGGCTACTGCGAGTTACAGTGCTGGTTCGGCTTGTACTACGACCTTGATTGCTGTAGTTTGAGCCACGGGTACTAGTGTTAGTTCTGGTGCTGGTCCGAGTAGTACTGGCACTGGAGCTTCTGCCACTAGGAGTAGCGGTGTAACCATTACTACGATTTACATTACTAGTATATCTACTGGTGCGTACTGGGCTGCTGCTAGAAGCGGTGCTTCTTCCGGTAGTACTTACACGAGAAGTAGTGCTGGCCGAACGAGTATTGATGTTATTGGTACTAAAACGACTGCTGCGAACTTCGGAGCGGTTTATCCGACCAGAAGTAGTGGCATTGGTTTTACCACGAGTGGTTCTGCCGGTAGTGGCATAAGCCGTTCTACGACTGGTTACACCACTTCTGGATGCAACATTATAAGATCCGGCGCGACCATAGCTTCCACGAGGTCCGGTATAAAGACGGTTGCGTCCATAGGAATCATAGGCTCCATTGTAGTAACCATTATAATATCCATTGTTGTAACCGGCCCAGTAGGAATTATATCCATACCATCCACCGCCGTAATAACCAGGTCCCCAACCGGCATTCCATCCCCATCTGGATCTCCATCCCCATGAGCTGTATCCCCACCGGAATCCCCAGGAAGGTCCCCAGGCACTGCAATAGTAGGGGTCAAAGAAAGGATCGTAATAGTAGTTGTTAAAGGCCCAGTTATTCCATCCGTAACCATTCCAGTAATAGTTGTTGTTCCATCCTGGATTGCGATAAGAAGGAGAATAATAGTTATTGATAACGGTAGTGCCATTGCCAGCTAAAGACTGGTTGGTGCTTGAATTATCATTAGGATCATAATAATCCAATTCTTCGGCTGATTTAGAATCGGGATCAACATCCTCCAAGCTGAAGTCATTTTGCTGGCTAGCTGGAGTGTTTTCTGCGTAGCCTGGCTCGGAGTACAGACCGTCGTCGTAATAATTATTTACGGTTTGAGTTTTGGAGCCGCAAGCACTCAATGCGAAAATGCTTGCAAAGGCGTAGGTAACTAGCTTTTTCATGACTTTCATTTTAGGGATTCGTTAAATACTTAGTTTTGCCGTATAGGAATAAAACAAACTCCATACCATTTACAAAATTCATGGCTCAGAAGTTAACGAAAAGATCGGAAGACTATTCTAAATGGTACAATGAACTGGTGGTTCGTGCGGATCTCGCAGAGAACAGTGCCGTTCGTGGTTCCATGGTGATAAAGCCTTACGGCTATGCGATTTGGGAAAAAATGCAAGCCGAACTCGACCGCATGTTTAAAGAAACCGGACACGAAAATGCGTATTTCCCGCTTTTCATTCCCAAGTCCTTTTTCTCTCGCGAGGCGAGTCACGTAGAAGGCTTTGCTAAAGAATGTGCTGTGGTTACGCATTATCGTTTAAAGAATGATGATGAAGGTAAAGGTGTGGTGGTAGACCCTGATGCTCGCTTGGAGGAAGAACTTATTGTTCGCCCAACCTCCGAGACTATTATCTGGGACACCTACAAAAACTGGATTCAAAGTTACCGAGATTTACCTTTAAAGATAAATCAGTGGGCAAATGTTGTGCGTTGGGAAATGCGTACTCGTTTATTCTTGCGTACAGCAGAGTTTCTTTGGCAAGAAGGACATACCGCTCATGCTAATCGTGAAGAGGCAATCGAAGAAGCGGAAACCATGTTAGGGATCTACTCAGAATTCGCAGAAAACTTCATGGCGATTCCTGTAATCCAAGGTTTAAAAACAGAAAGTGAGCGCTTTGCAGGTGCCGAAGAAACCTATTGTATCGAAGCAATGATGCAAGATGGTAAAGCACTGCAGGCTGGTACCAGTCACTTTCTGGGGCAGAACTTTGCCAAGGCCTTTGATGTGAAATATGCATCTAAAGAGGGGAAAGAAGAATATGTTTGGGCTACCTCCTGGGGGGTAAGTACTCGTTTGATGGGAGCATTGGTGATGACTCATTCTGATGATCAAGGATTGGTATTGCCTCCGAACTTAGCACCTTATCAAGTGGTGATTGTACCCATTTATAAAGGGCAGGAGCAATTAGATCAAATCTCCGAGAAGGTGAATGAGATTCAAGGCCGACTGAGAGCAAAAGGGATTCGAGTGAAATTTGATAATCGCGATACCCATAAACCAGGTTGGAAATTTGCGGAGTATGAATTAAAAGGAGTGCCTTTGCGTATTGCAATGGG
>MDSZ01070019.1_pt1 | contig 12802 bp, 13 predicted proteins | sample 811201 | NCBI WGS metagenome assembly MDSZ01 (sample SAMN05326647, study PRJNA326480) | marine metagenome | isolation source: seawater | place: Indian Ocean: North | collected 2010
ATAAACTTTTCTATTTCTATTTGTGAGCTAAAAAAATCACTAAGAATATATTTAAGACCTTTGCAGTATTTTAAGGATGTTATCACAGATTTTTTAGAAAATTTTTCGTGAAAACAAAATAAATAATCTTCCAATATTAATTTTTCATTCAAAACTGTTTTTTTTTTTACAAATTTTTTTAGTTTAATCTTGGGAATATAAAATTTAACATCACATCCTAATTTATTTAAAAAGTCTTTTTTTAAAGTCGCAAGATTTTTTTTATCAAATTTTATTACTGTCCACATTTAATTATCCTCTTCCATTTCAGACTTAAGTTCATCATATTCTCTCATTTTTCTTTTCATGAAATTCAAAGTTAATGCCGTTTTTTCTGAAATTCCTTTAGGAGTTAAAATATAAGCGTAACCTAATTTATTAGGATTTTTTTGAAAATTATTAATTTTAATTAACCCTTTTTCTTTTAATGCTTTAATGCAATAATTTAATTTACCTAAGCTAAATCCCAATTCGACTGCAAGTTCTCTCTGCGAACTATTAGGTTTGGATTTAATTTTTCTTAATACTTCAAAATGGTCTAAATCATCACTCATATTGTTCAAATTTTGAACATTTATACCGTTCAAAATTTGAACTGTAAAGTCTAATTAACAACTGTAAGTGGTGTAAAAAAATCAATAAAATTAATGTTTATTTGATGTTTTAAGTGATCAGTTTTAAATTTTTGAAGCAAGTCAATTTCAATAAAGTTAATTAATTAAATCTTTGTTTATTTTCAAAAAACTATTGCAGATTTTTGTTTTTTTAATTTTATAACCAAAGTGATCCATATAAATTTTTCTAAATTTTTCGTTATAGGAATCCATATCTTTATTTAAATATTCATTTTTCTTATGAAAATACTCAATTTCCTCAATCGCTCCTAATAATTCTTCTGAAGTGTTTGAAACACAATCATAACCTTTTTTATTTAAGTCTTCTAAATTATTATAATTTGATAAATTTAATCTCAAAACATCTGAATAAGGAATAAACTCTCCTGTAGACAAATTTTTAAATTTTTTTGGTAAAACTAAATTTACATCATCATCAATACTCCAAAAAGCAAAAATTTCTGAAAAATTTATTAAAAATCTTTTTTTTCTATTTAGTAAAGGAATATAATCTAGACCTAATCCTGTAGATATTATAAAAGAACAATGATACGGTATAAAAATATCATTAAATTCATTCTTCCCCTCAAAATTATTATACATTATTATATTATTTTTTTTTTGAATGATGTCATTTTTGTCACCAAGATTAATGATTTTATACTTTTTTTTAGATAAAAATTCTAATGCAGGTAAAAAATTATGTAAATCACTATCTCTTAAACTTTTCTTGTAATTTTTAATCAATTTATTTCTAAAATAATAATCAGGTGATCTTACAATCAAACAAATGTAATTATTAATATCAACACCGTTTTTTTTTAGGTATTCATTCCCTATTTCTATTTCACTTGATGAAAAGATTAAATTTGGTTTTGAGTTATCTAAAACTTTATGAACATCAACTACTTGCCAAGGTTTTTGCCATGTATTATTTTCTTGCCAATATCTATATTCTGCTAAAAATAGAAATCCAAATGGAATTTTTTTAAAAAAATAAAATATCGGCTCAAAAATTAAATTAGGAACAACTAAAATTTTTTCTTTCCATTTATTTAAAAGAAAATTATTTGCAATCCGTTTATTTGGAAAGCAAATGTAAACTGTTCTTTTTTTTTGGTGTATACCTGCCGATAGTTCAGATAAAAATATATCTATTGATCTTGAAAAATGTCCTATAGCTCTTGTCTCAATTTCAAATATTTTAATTTTTAATACAGGATAAATTAAGATTATAATTAAAGTAATTGGTATACAAATTATAATTTTTATTAATAATTTAGCCAAATTCAAAAAAATTTCGTGCATTTTAAAATTACTTATTATATCAATTAGTAAAATCTATATATATATGAAAACACTAAGAGTTGGTAATGAAAAACTTATAAAAGTCAACAAGGCAAAGGGAATATATCTATTTACTAAGGATAAAAAAATTTTAGATTTAACTGCAGGGGGAACTTCTCATTGTATATTAGGATGGGACAATAAAAAAATTAATGATGCAATAAAAAAGCAACTTAAAATTTTTTCACATATTAACTACAAATTTTGGGACGACACAAATGTAGAAACCTTATCAAGATTATTAACTAAAAATATTAACATTAAGTTAGATCAAGTTTATTTTTCTGGAAATTCTGGTTCTGAGTCTTGTGAGGCTGCAATGAAGTTAAGTTATTTAACTCATTTAGCAGAGAAAAAAAAAGGGAAAAAATGGTTTATTGGTAGAGACCAATCATATCACGGGATCACAACTGATGCACTTTCACTTGCTGAAAGACCTAATTTAGAAATTTATAAACCATTATTATCAAAATATAGAACAAGAATTAAACAACATCATTACCTTAAAGAATCAAGAAAAGGTGAAACAAGAGAAGAATATTCATTTAGATCTTCACAACTTTTAAAAAAAAAAATTGAAGAATTGGGCCCAGAAAATGTATCGGCCTTTGTTGGAGAAACAATGATGGGTGGGCTAGTTGGAGATGTGCCTCCTGAAAAAAATTACTGGAAGTATATTAGAAAAATATGTGATGATTATGATGTACACCTTATAATGGATGAGTGTTATTGTGGTCTAGGATCATCTGGCAAACTTCATTGTATTGAATGGGATGGTGTTACACCTGATTTTCTTTTTGTAGCAAAAACTTTAACATCTGGATACGTGCCATTAGGAGCAGTTCTAACAAAAAGTAAAATAAAAAATTCACTGTTTAAATATAATGATAGAATTCAACATGGTTCTACTTTTCAAGGTCATTCATTAGGTGTTGCCGCAGGTATTGCTACTCAAAATATTGTGAATAATAAAAAAATGCTTAATGAAATAAATTCCAAAGGTGTCTATATGAGAAAAATTTTATCTGATGAGCTTGGCGATCATCCATTTTTTTTTGATATAAGGGGTAGAGGTCTAAGATTTTCTCTTGAATATAATTGTAAAAATAAAAATAATTTTGGGTTAACCTTATTTAATAAAATGCTTTTTGAGGACAATATATATATTAGTGCAAAATGGCACAGAATATGTTTTACACCTGCTTACACAATTACATTCAAAGAGTGTGATTTTGTTCTAGATAGATTAATTAAGAAATTTAAAGACTTGGCTTCAAATTGGAAGTAATATTTTTTTGAATTTATTTCTAGAAATTAGATCTTTTATTTGATTATTGTATAAAAACTTATTACTTAGCATTCAATTTTTTTAACAATTTTTTTTAATGAAGAAATATTTTTTATTTTATCAATTAATCCTTTAAATTTAATTAATTTATCATCTCTGCCATAATAAAAATAGCCACTTAAAACTTGTTTTTTTTTATTATTTGTATCTTTCTTGGGAACATTATCTAATGGAGATTTGATAATTAAATTAAGTTTATTCTTAAGTTTTTTATTACAATTCTCAAGAGAAAAAACAGTAGCCTCACCTCCAGCTAGCATATACTTAAAATCTTTTTTGGAGTTAGAAAAATTAATTTTTAAGTAACCAGAATCAGTTTTTTTTAAAAATTTACAAAATTCAGAACTACTTTTAAACACATAATTTGAAACTCCAATATCATGAAAAAAATAATTTTTTAATTTAAGTTTTTGAATTTCATTAATATTTTCATACAATTTAAGATTATTATTTTTATAAATTGTTTTTTTTAAAGAATTAAAAAAATGTTTTGCCAAAATATTAAAATATTTAAATTTTTCTACTCCTACAAAATTAATATTTTTTTTTATTAATAGATTAGAATATTTTGGAAAAATTTTACTAAAAAATAATTTAAAATAATTTATTCCATCCATTATCTCCATCGTAGATGAACCTAACTCTAACAAATTATTTTTTTTAGAAATTACTAAAAATAAGTATGAAAGCAAAAATTTTTCATGTCTTGGTATTGTATTGTTTTTATATTGATTTTTATTAATTAATTCTGAAATCATTATTTTTTCTTTTGTCCTAACAGCAATATGCCAAAGATTATATGCATCCTCTCCAAAAACTTTTCTTAAAGTTTTTCCTTTAATTCCAAACTCAACGTAGGTTTTTTTGATCATGTTTAATAGTTAATCCAATTTAGGTTTATACCAAAGAGGTCCTTTAACTCTATTTGCATAAGTATTGCCATATTTTTTTACTTTGTCCTTTGGAACAATGCCAAATGCTAGAGCAAATCTAGGTTTTGAAGAATTATTTATACCACCACCATGTATTAATCTTGATGATAATACTAAAAAACTCTCTTTTGGAACCTTAAATCTTTTTGCCTTGGAAAGATCAACTCCTGAAATAATTTTTTTTGGAGCGTAATTAAAACCTAACTTATGAGCTGAAGAGTTTTTTTTTATAAATTTATTATTTTTTCTTTTTACGATAATTTTGTCATCATTAATTTTGTGTGAAAAGGGTATGTATTTAAAATTTTGCTTGCTTGAAATATTAAAAATAGGGATCCATACATTTAACTGATAGTCAATAGTTTTACTATCATTATAAAAATTTTCTCTATGAAAGTCTAAAACTTCTGCTTCAGGGTCAAGTTTTTTATTTTTTTTAAAAGATCTAGAAAATATTACAGACAAACCTGATTGTAAAAAATAATCTTTAATATTTAAATTTGATTTTTCACAAAAATTTTTTACAAAACTTAACATATAATTTTTAAATGGTACTTCTTCTTTTTTATTCGACAGGAGCCTATCAACCTTTTCTCGAACTTTTAAACAAACCTCATAAAACTTTTTTGGAGTAAGTTTTGTTATTGCTTCATCTACAGATTTTCTACTTCTTTTAAAATTATCTTTGAAAATTATCTGTGAAAAAAATGAATAAATCTTTTTTCTTAATATATCTTGAATTATTTTATTTTCATTATTAAATTTATAATAACAATATCCATTATGATTGATTGATAATAATTTTTTTTTTTTAGTATTAAATAAATAACTATCTGTATTAGCTTTTGTCATAATATTTTTTCCAGATTTTCATAAACACTTGTAACGAATTTCTTCCTTGGATACTATCCGAATGTTTATAGTCTTTCTCTTTTATTATTTTTATGAATTTTTTTGCTTGATTATAAAAACTCCAGTTTTTTGAAAAAAATTTCTTCTCTACATTTTTTTTTTATCGAAAATTTTTAAAATATGACCGTTTTTTTTATAAATAGGTGGATTAAACTCAATAGTTGCCTGTCCGTTCTCAAAAAAAAAAGTAACTTTTTCATCCCAGAATTTATTTGGGCTAGCTGTAAGGTTTATTTCAATAGGTATTTTTTTTTTAAGTGGCGATAAACTTGTAGCAACAAACTTAAGAAAATTACTTTGCATATTAAGATGTTCTATTTTCATAAATTTAAAATCAAAAAAGTCAAAAAAATCAAGAAAATGGGTCAGTGTATTGATATAACCATCATATAAGCCATAATCCTTTTTTTTTATAAAATTGGGATATTTAGAAACTTTGGATTTAATTTCTTTTTTAATTGATGGTAAAACAAAATGTTTAGCACCTAAATAGGAATTACCTGAACTACAATTGTATATAACCCTTATCAAGTTGCCTAATTGTTTGTTTATTTTTAAAAAATTTTTTTTAAGGTAATTAACAGCATCGTCTGACCTTCTCGTATAACCTTTTAACCAAATTTTTTTTTGAGATTTTTGTATTTTATTATATTCATTAAATGAGTACGAATGCGGTTTTTCTGTTAATATATTGCAATTTCGTTCAATAAAATATTTAGCAATGTTTGCTGTTAATTTTCTTTGTAAGATTATAACAAAACCATCTACATTTTTTGTTGTCATTTCTTTATAATTTTTGTGAATTTTTCCAGTGAAATTAAATTTTTTTTTAATTTTTTTTGCTAAGGCATAATCAAGATCACAAATCTCATACAGCTCAACATTTGGTAATTTTTTAAAATTTATTAAGTGTGCAATCTGAGACATGAACCCAACCCCAACAAAGCTTATCTTGATTTTTTTATTCATAAAAATTTAAAATTTTACAAATTTTTTCAATTTCATTAACTTTGTATCCCGCACCAAAAGGCAATCTGACTACTCTTTTTGAAAATCCCAAAGAATTAATAAGTTCTTTTTTATTGTATTTAAAATTATTAGACTCTGATAAACAATTCATACCATTTGTAACACCAATATTATGTTTTGAGCAAAATAAAAAGAAATCATCCTTATCTTTTACTAAAATTTCTGCAAAATTTGGTACTGAGCCTTTTTTTAGTTTTGGTAAATAAATTTTATCATTTTTAAGATTATTTTTATAACAGTTGTAAAGTTTTACTAAATTAACAGATCTATGTTTAATTGATTTAAAATTTTCTAATCCAACTGCAGCATACATGTCACTAGGTTTAAAATTTAAACCTCTTATTGTCGATAAATTTGTAAAAGAATTTTCAGGAAAAACTCCATTGCTTCTAATTGCATTTAATTTTTCAGCAATTTTTTTATCATTAGTACAACAAACTCCCCCGTAAACCATGTGAATTGGTTTTGCAAAGCTAAGTGAATAACATCCAATATCAAAGTTTACAGAATTTTTTTTAATAGGTTTTGATAGAAAAGCTTGAGCAGAATCTTCAATAATAAATAATTTATATTTTTTTTTTAAATAATTTATTTTTTTTGACGAACTAATTTGACCATTTAAATGAACAAGAATTAAAACTTTGGGCTTAAGTTTAGTAATTTTTTTTTCTAATAAATCAATATCGACACTTACAGAGTCAATTAGTGTATCTACTGTTGTTAAGCTAGCGCCCATTATTAAAAAAGGGTTGGTGGCAGCTACCCAGGCTAAATTTTGACAAATTACTTTATCTTTTGGTTTAACATCACTTGCTATAGCAGCCATCATTAAAGCGCTGGTACCACTTGTAGTTAAAATAGCATATTTACAATTTAAAAATTTTTTAATTTTATCTTCCAATTCAAGACACTTAGGTCCTTGAGTGACTCTGTTGTTGATTATAGAATTTGAAACATTTTTCAAATAACCTTTTGTATGGTTTAGAGGCTTGAAGTTTGGAAATTTCATTTTTGGATGATACTATTATTATATTAAATTTATGAATTCAATAATTTAATTAATAAGCTTAATTATATTAAATCTGTATTAGAAACAAATAAACTTGTCTTTTCATTACTTATCGATTTTTTTACTTCATGACTAATTTTTGAATTAATTATAGTTACATCACCAGGTGATGTGATCTTATCTAAATATACAGGATTGTTTTTAAAGTAAAAAACTAGTCCAGAATTTTCCTTCTTACTCAATTTTTTTTTTGAAATATCTATTTTAAAGTTTATATTTGTATAATCACTATCCTTATGTAATTGAAAAAAACCCTTATTTTTTGGATATATCTGAACCATCATCATGGCTGAATATTTTTTATTATAGAAGGTTTCATCATTTTTAAGTAAACTTTTCTTATTTAACTTGATCATAACTTTTAAAATTTGATTAAAATGATTAAAAATTTGAAAATTACTTTTATTCCAAGGGAAAAAAACGAATTTTTTATAATAGCCTTTTTTAACACTATTAGGATTATTTTTATTATTTATTGATATATCTTTACAATTATATCTTGCTCTTCTAAAAAAAGGCTTATCTTTTTGAATTTTATTTATTCGTGACCATATCAATTTTATTTCTTTATTATAAACTTTTTTAAATAAAAGAATTTTTTTTTGATTGATAAGTTTTTTATATTTTTTTTCGTTGTCAAAAAAGGTTAAAAAATCTTTTTTTTTAAAAACTTTTATATTTTTATTAAATGTCATAAAAATATATTATATTAAACTCATAGCAAATATAAATATAATATTTATGAATTTTGAAATAAAAAAAAGAGAAGGATTTCAATACGCTAAATCAAGTGGTGATAATAATAAAATACATTTAAATAATCTAGTGGGATACAATTCTATTTTTGGTGAAAATATTTGTCATGGAACACTAATACTAAAAAAATTTTTAAATATCATTAAATTTAATAATTTGCAGAAAAAAAAAAATCTTATGCTCGATATAGAGTATTACCATCATTTTAGTTACGATAAAAAAATCATTATAAAAAAAAGGGGGAAAAGATATTACTTAGAGCAAGACTACACAATTAAAGCCTTAATAACTTTTGAAAATATAAATACTGGTCTTGATGACAAATACTTAATTAAAAACTTGAAATATTCTAAAAAAATTAACTCTAGATCAAGAACATTAGATATATCTCTTGATCATTTGTCAAAATTTGTTGGGACTATATATCCGGGTGAATTTTCAATTATTCGCAAAATTAAGATAAATATAAATTATGAAAATAATAATAATAGTAATTTGCTAGAAATATTTTCAAAAAAAACAAGTAATAAATATCCTTTTATAGAAAATGTTTTAAAATATAAAAATTTAATATCTTATTTTACAACCTTAGAAAGACCTAAATTTATACAAAAAAAAAATTTTCCCTCAAATAAAATAAAAACACTTATTAATAAAATTGATCGAAATATTCTTATAATAGGATCAAGTAGTGGAATCGGAAATGAAGTAATGAAAATTTTATCTGCAAATAAAAAAATTAAAATAATTGGAACCTACAAAAAAAATAAAATAAAAAATTTTAAAAATGTTAAATTTGTAAAGGTAGATCTAGAAGAAAATATAAATTCAATCCTAAATATAATTAATAAATTTCAACCAATAAATATTTACTATTTTGCTACACCCAAAATTGATACTAAAGGAAAAAAAATCACAGGAAGATTTAAAAGTTATAAAAATTTTTATATCAAATTTCCTGAAAAAATTCTGAAATTTTCAAAAAATAAAGATATTAATTTTTTTTATCCATCAACATCTTTCGTAGATCAAATAAATAGCGATTACGCAAAGATAAAAAAACATGCTGAAAAAAAATTAATATTATTAAACCCAAATATAAAAATTTTAAGAATTGAGCCAGTTCATACCAAGCAAAACTTGAATTATACGTCTAATAAATTACCAACATTCGTTCAATTATTAAATAAAAAAATAAATTACCAAAAAAAATTATTTTTTTTTTAATTTTATCTTTTTTTCTACAATCTTAATTATTGAAGAAATAGTTAATTCTTTAAAAAAATAATTTTCATCTATTTGAATTTTAAATTTTTTTTCAATTTCTAGAAAAATTTTTAAATTATTAATAGAATCCCAATTTTTAATATCATTTAATTTATTTTTCAATTTAATCTTAAGATATGATACTTTCAAAATTTTTCCTATTATTTGAAGTATTTCTAATTCTATTTTAATTTTATTCATCTTTTTAAATTTATTATAGAGGAACTATTTTCGGTATAATCTTAAATTTTTTATTTTTAATATTTATTATCAAACCATTGTCTTTGTAATGGACTGCTCTCAACAAATCCCACAATTTTGATATCCGGATTGATTTAAAACTAGATAAGTTAACTTTTTGAATTATTTTTTTATTATTATTATAATAGCCTTTTAAATTTTTTTTTGGTTTTAATTTTTTATTATAAATATTTTTTAAATTTTTTTTAAGTAATTCAATGCAGTAAGCTCTTGAAGTAATAAATAGTTCATCAGCCAAAATAATTTTATCATGATTTAAAATTTTTTGATCTAAAATATCTCCAGAGTCATATTTATCATTCATATAATGCATTGTTGCACCTAACTTACTATTATTTATTATGCTCCAAAAGGTAGAGTGAGCGCCCTTGTTGTGAGGTAGTACAGATGGATGAAAATTAATTATTTTTTTTTTAAATAAACTTAAAAAGCTTGATCTCAACCTTGTTTTAAAACCAGTACTTATTCCCAAATTTATTTTAAATTCTTTGATATTATTCATAATAATTTTTGAGTTATGTGGTTTTCCATTAAAAAAAATTTTCGTATTTATAAATTTTTTTCTACATTTATTATCTAAAGATAAATTATTCTTGGGTAAGATTAAAATTTTTATTTTAAAGTATCTTGATTTACGAATAATATTAATCATTTCAGATGATGTAGCGTCTTTTAAATCCCCAAGAACTAATATGTCTTCTTTTTTAATCATTTATAATGGATTTATTTTAATTTTATTATTAGATTTTATTTTATATTCAGATAACCCAATTTGATAAACTTTTTTTTGTTTTTGATTGATTTTTTTTTTTTATATCAAATTCATTTATTATATCTTTTAATATAATGTTTTTTTCGGTTTCAATATAAATTAATTCAATTTCTTTAAATTTTCTTTTTTTCATTGTTAAAATTAAATAATCTAATATTTTTTTGTGAATATTTTTTCCAAGTACTCTACAGCTCATTAAAAAAGTATCTATTTCTAGTTTTTTTTTATCTTTATTTATTTTCATTATTACTAAAGCTGTAATTCCATAATCGCCAAATCTATCTTTAATATCAAATGTAAGGGTTATAAAATTTTTATTATTAATAATTTTTTTTATTTGATTTTCATTATATCGTTTTGTTGTAAAATTAAATTGGTTAGTTCTTAATGTCATTTGGGAAATTCTATTGATATTTTTAATATTATTTTCTTCAGCAAAAATTTCTATTTTAAGAGAGTCTACAAATTTGTTAAAATCTTTAAATTTAAACCTTTCATTTTTTCTTTTTTTTTCTATTAAATAACTTTGATTCCTTAGTAAATCTTCTTTTGTAATAGTTTTAGAAAAATATTTTCTTTCTATTTCTTCAACAAGACTAGGATATTTCCATAATTCATCAGGAACCAAATGGCACTCGATTTGAGGCAAAGTTTTTTTAACTAATGAAATTTCAAATTTACTATCATCGATAAATATAAAACTTTCTAGCCCAATATTAAGTTCTTTTGATAATTCTTTTAAATTTTCAGGTTTGTTTTTCCAATTTATTTTTACTGCAGTGAAATCCTCAAAATTGAGTATACTTTTTTTTTGATCAAATACTTTTTTAACATCTTTTAAATTGTTTTTACTACACAGGGCTATCATTGTGCCTTTTTTAAGTAAATTTTTAATCCTGTAGTGAACCTCACAGAATAACTTTCCATTATTAGTTTTTTCATCATATTCTATTTCTGACAATTTACTCTCACCTATTATGCCTCGCCATAAAGTATTGTCACAATCAAAAACAATTATTTTTTTTTTGATTGGATTAAGATCTTGATTTAAATTATCAATTATAAATTTAGCAAACAATTTTTCATGTTTTTTGTTAAATAGGACATTAAAATTTTTAATAGTTCTTTCATTTAAAATATTTTTTACACCATAATTTAAATAAAATTTTTTAATATCAATTAAATGATTTTTTTCTTTATGAAGCTTTAATAATATTTCATTATTTAGATTAATAAATTCATCTAAACTTTTACTAAATCTATAGTTAAAACTATTTAAAAAATATACATGTTGGAAGCTTTTTGAAAAACTATTAATTTTTTTGATAAAATTTTCTAAATATATTTTTGATCTTTGACGGTCTTTTTTTGACAGTATACTATATTTATATTCTATCCCTTGCAGCAAGGATAATGGGTCTAAATAAATCAATAATATTTCTGATTTATTTTTAATTAAATTAATTTCTTCAAAGTTTTTTTTAGTTAAGCCAAATTTTAAATTTTTTTTTTTTGAATATTTTTGAAAATATTCTTCTAAATATAAAAAGTTTACATTTGAAATTAAATTAACTTTTAAAGTATTTTTCATCAAAATTAAACTTAAACTTTTATACTTCTCTTCCAGGATTTCCAAATATTTTTTTATTTACCCCAACATCATTAAAAACTACTGCACCTAAAGATACATAAGAATTATGGTTTATATTTATTTCATTTAATATTTTACAACCAGAACCTAAATAACAATTTTTATTTATTTTTACTTTACCTAATATTGAAGCCATAGGTCCAAAAAAACAATTATCTTTAATCTTTGTATCATGACCAATATAAACGTTTGGAGAAAATAAATTATTGCAGCCAATTTCTGCATCTTTACCAAAATAAACTCCAGAACATATAATGTTTCCTTGTTTAAGTTTTAAATTATTTATTTTCGAATTTGGATGAATTAAATTTATGAATTTAAATTTTTTTTTGTTATAAAAATTAAAAACTGCCTCTCTAAATTTTATAGAAGATGCAACTCCATTTACTAAATATAAATTTTTAGTATTCTTAAATTTAATTGCTGAAAAATTTTTATATAGTTTATAATTAAACCTAGTAATATTTTTATACCTTTTTTCATCTACCACACCAACTATATTATAAGTTTTTTTATACGAATTAATATCTTCTATTATATCAAATAAATCTGGATACCCTCCACCTATAATAACAATGTCAGTAATCTTTTTTTTTATCATTTTTTATTTTTATTATTATTCTATTACAATATCTACGGCTAGTAACAGTCTATTATAAAATAAATGAATGTTCTAAAATTGAATAAAGTTTTGATCTTTAAATAGTTGAAAAGTTAAGTTTTGCAAAAATAGTTAATAACTTTCGTATAAAAATTTTTTTCAGTGCATAAATCAAGCCAATTGAGCTATTAGTACTGGTCAGCTA
>MDSZ01242931.1_pt1 | contig 12802 bp, 12 predicted proteins | sample 811201 | NCBI WGS metagenome assembly MDSZ01 (sample SAMN05326647, study PRJNA326480) | marine metagenome | isolation source: seawater | place: Indian Ocean: North | collected 2010
AAGAAAATTATATGAAAATTGTGACTGGGCACAAACAAGAATACAAGAATTTTCACCCCCAAGTGGTAAAATTAAATTAGGAAGGGCTACTAAATATGTGAACGATTTTATGTCTCATGTATTTAATTCCCAAGGAAAAATTAAAGAACAACATTATCCATGTACTTGTGGATATTGTGAATAGAGTATTGATTTTGAATAATACTTATATATGTATAACAAATGTTTTAAATTAAATTAAGATTATGAGTAATAATAAAAAAATGACACTAACTAGTGTTAAAGTAAAGAGCGACTTGTTCGACAATTTCAAAATCGAGTGTGTTAAACGTAAATTTTCTTTTCAAAAACTTGCTGACCGTAGTTTGTTTTTGTATCTTACAGATGAAAATTTCCGTAAACAAATAACCAATCAAATTAATCTCGATTTAGAAAATGAAGAATAAGAAGTTCCCTTACATACCAAAAGAGAAAAGGAAAAAAATACTATTAATTTGTGATGATATTAGAGTACATTCTGGTGTTGCAACTGTAGCAAAAGAAATAGTAGTCCATACAGCTCACCATTTTAATTGGGTACAATTAGGTGGGGCAATAAAACATCCTGAAAAGGGTAAAAAATTAGATTTATCTCCAGATACTAATAATTTAGCAGGTATTAATGATTCATCCGTAATTGTATACCCAGTAGATGGGTATGGGCATCCTCAATTTATTAGGCAAATAATTAATATTGAGAAACCTGATGCCATATTTTTATTTACTGATCCTAGATATTTCATTCATGTGTTTAATCTGGAACAAGAAATACGTAAAAATATTCCTATTACATACTTAAATATATGGGATGACTACCCAGCACCAATGTATAATAGACCTTATTATGAATCTTGTGATTTATTAATGGGAATATCTAAACAAACTGTTAATATTAATAAACTAGTACTTAAGGGTTATGAGGGTAATAGATTATTTAAGTATATTCCACATGGAAAAGATGAAAATATTTATTTCCCATTAGATGAAAATGATAAAGATTATCAATTATCTATTCAAAATTTATTTAAAGGACAAAAACCTAAATTTGTTGTATTTTATAATTCTAGAAATATAAGAAGGAAACAAGTACCAGATACAATGTTAGCCTTTAGAGCATTTCTAGATTCTTTACCTGAAGATGAAGCTAAAGATTGTTTCCTAGTAATGAAAACGGAACCTGTTACAGACCCAGGTACTGATTTACCTAAAGTAAAAGAATATTTGTTTGATGAGAAATATAAAAATAATGTTAAGTTTATTTTTGGTAAAATAGAGGAAAAATATTTGAATCATTTATATAACATAGCAGATGTACAAATATTACTAACATCAAATGAAGGTTGGGGATTAGCAAATACTGAAGCTATTTTAGCAGGTACTCCAATTATTGCTAATGTTACAGGTGGAATGCAGGATCAAATGAGATTTGTAGATGGTGATGGTAATTGGTTTACTCCAGATGCTAATATACCTTCTAATCATAGAGGAACTTTTAAAAAGCATGGAGAGTGGGCTTTTCCAGTTTATCCTACTTCTAGATCTATTCAGGGATCCCCTCCTACACCTTATATTTTTGATGATAGATGTAGATGGGAAGATGCAGCTGATAGAATAAAGGAATGTTATAAATTAGGAAGGAAAGAATTAAAAAGAAGAGGATTAAAAGGTAGAGAATGGGCTATTAGTGATGAAGCCGGATTTACTTCTGAACATCAAGGTAATAGAGTAATAGAGGCATTTAAGGAATTATTTGATACTTGGAAACCAAGAGAAAAATATGAATTAGTTAATGCAAATAATTATAAAGGTAAATTTTTAAATCATAAAATATTATATTAATGAATAAACCAAGATTTGTAATATCATGCCCCTTTGACACTTATTCGGGTTATGGGGCTAGAGCAAGAGATGTAGTTAAGGCTATTATTGAATTAGATAAATATAAAGTCGAGTTATTATCCCAAAGATGGGGTGAAACATCTTGGAATTTCTGTAAAGATCATCCTGAGTGGAATTTTTTATATAGTCATTTAGCTAGTCAAGATTGGCAAAAACAACAACCTGATATTTGGATGCAAATAACAATACCTAATGAGTTCCAACCTGTAGGAAAATATAATATAGGTCTTACTGCGGGAATTGAAGCTACTGCATGTAAAGCGGAATGGATTCAAGGATTAAATAGAATGGATATAAATTGGGTGTCATCTAATTTTTCAAAAAGAACTCTTGAATCTATGGTATTTGATCAAAAAGATCCACGAACACAACAGTCTGTTGGACAAGTAAAGATACAAAAACCTATAGAAGTTTTATTTGAAGGTGTTGATGTAACTAAATATAAACCTATATCCCCATCAGAAATTAAAACTATTGATTTAGATGACATTAAAGAATCCTTTTGTTTTCTATTTGTTGGACATTGGATGGCTGGAGAAGTTGGTCATGATAGAAAAAATGTAGGAACATTAGTTAAAAATTTCTATGAGGCATTTAAGGATAAACGGGGATCTAAACCTGCTTTAATATTAAAATGTTCAGTTGGTGTAGCTTCTTACATAAGTAGGGATGCTATTTTGGATAAAATTAAACGACTTAAAGAATCATTTAAAACTACAGATTTACCTAATATTTATTTACTTAATGGAGAATTTGATGACTCAGAAATGAATGAATTATATAATCATCCTAAAGTTAAGGCTATGGTTAGTCTAACAAAAGGTGAAGGTTTTGGAAGACCATTATTAGAGTTTAGTATGACAGGTAAACCTATAATAGCATCAGGTTGGTCTGGTCATGTTGATTTTTTAAATCCTGAGTATACTACTTTATTACCTGGTAATTTAGAAAATGTTCATCCTAGTGCTGCTAATGATTGGTTACTTAAAGAAGCTAAATGGTTTCAAGTAAGTTATCAACATGCTTTATCTACTTTTAGAGATGTGTTTAAAAACTATAAAAAATATGTAGTTAAAGGTAAAAAACAAAAACATTACGCTAAAACAAATTTTAGTTGGGATAAAATGAAGGAATTTATTAATATTAAACTTAGTACTAATGTTCCACAATTTGCACAACAAGTTGAAATAAAATTACCTGAACTAAATTTACCTAATTTAAAAAAAGTTAAATAATGAATTTTGATGAATTAAAAGAATGTACCCGATGTGGATCAGATGCTTGTTATAGACAGGAAATTAGTAAAGATATTTCTATAGAATTATGTTATGGTTGTGGTTTTCAATCTAATTCTTTAATGAAAAAAGGAAGCGAATTTTTTAATCAACAGTGGGAATTATTACCTGAACTTTATAAAGTATTAATGGATGAGGAAGAAGATAATGGTAAAATTTGGATGCCATCTCATATTAACGTTAAAGATAAGGGTATGATATTTGCTACTGGAAATGGAAGAGGTAATTGGAGATGGGGTGCTGTAAAATCAATTTTAGTGCCAGAAGAAGAAAAAGAAAAATATAAAGGAGAAAAATATAAATCTGATATGAGTACAGTAAAATATTTTATGGAAAAAGATTTCATGGAAGCATTGTCTTATATTGGAGTAATACCAGAATAATATGAAAATACTAGTTACAGGAGGAGCAGGGTTTATAGGAACTAATTTAATTAAAAGATTAATTAAGGAGGGACATGAGGTTTCTTCTTTGGATAATTACTCAGTTGGAACCCGTAGTAACCATGTTGATGGTTGTGAGTATATGACAGGTGATGTTTGTGATGTGATGGAATTAACTGATCAAAAATTTGAATTAATTTATCACTTAGCAGGATTATCTAGAATTCAACCTTCATTTACTAATCCAACAAGAACATTTGACGTTAATACTATTGGTACACAAAGAGTTTGTGAATTTGCTAGAACAATTAGAGCAAAAATAGTATATGCTGGTTCATCTTCTAAATGGCATAATCCGTATCAGTCACCATATTCTACTTGTAAGTATTTAGGTGAAGAGATTTGTAAAATGTATAAACTTACTTATGATATGGATATTGAAATTGCTCGTTTTTATAATGTTTATGGTCCTTATGAAGTTGTAGATGGTGATTGGGCTGCTGTAATTGGTATATGGAGAAAGCAAGTTAGAGATAGCCAACCAATTACTATTGTTGGAGATGGAGAACAAAGAAGAGATTTTACTCATGTTGATGACATAGTAGATGGGTTGATTAAAATTAGTAATACTAATCATAAACAAGATGATGCGTGGGAATTAGGTACTGGTAATAACCATTCTATTAATGAAGTCTACCAGATGTTTAAAGATAAATTCAATGTTGATTGTGTTTACATCCCAGATCAAAAAGGAAACTATAGAGTTACTTTAAGAGAAAGAGACGATGCATTAGATTTACTAAATTGGGAACCAAAAGATAGATTAGAAGAATATATACAAAGTTTATGAAAATAAGTTATGCAATTACAGTTTGTAATGAATTTGTTGAGATACAAAAATTAGTTCTATTTTTATTAGATCATAAAAGAACAGAAGACGAAATTATTATTCTTTATGATCATAAAAATGGTGATGAAGGAATTGAGGAGTTTTTAAGAAGTCATTCTGTTAATGGTCAGTTTATGTGGCATAAAGGTGATTTTCATAATCATTTTGCAGATTGGAAAAATAAACTAACTGATCTATGTTCTGGTGATTATATATTTCAAATAGATGCAGATGAGGTTCCAAATAGACTACTAATAAAAAGTTTACCTAAAATTTTAGAATCAAATCCATCTAGTGAAGTATATCTAGTTCCAAGAGTAAACACAGTAGAAGGGTTAACTGAAGATCATGTTCAAAAATGGGGTTGGAAGTTAAATGAAAGAAGTTGGGTTAATTGGCCTGATTATCAATGGCGTATTTGGAAAAACAAACCAGAAATTAAATGGAAAAATAAAGTTCATGAAAAATTAGAGGGACATAAAATATTTACAGCCCTACCTCCTATGGAGGATTTAGCTTTATATCATCATAAAACTATAGATAAACAAGAAAAACAAAATAATTATTATAATACACTTTAAAATGGCGGATAATCAAAATAATGGTAATACCCAACTTAATACTGATAGAAATAATCTAAATCAAAGAGTTAGTAAATTAGCTTATTTAGGTAAGAGTAGTAAAGTACAATGGTCTGATAAAAGACGTTTTAGAAACATATAAATGAATATAACATTTTTAACTGAAATGGGGTTTGAAGGTAAAGTACCTTTAAATCATCCTAATATGAGAACGGAGTTTGCTTGGATGTATGCCTTAGAGGCAAATCATCATACTCTTTTTGATTATCAAAATGTTAAAAATCAAGACCATGTATTTATTATATTCCCAAAAGGTGAAACATTTTTAAATGCAGTAGGTGTAAAATTATCTGAAAAACCTAACCCGGCCTCTAATTTATTACAGTCTAATTTTATTGATACCCTTAAAAATAATAATAAAAAAATTCACTATATTCAAGAGGGTCCTTCATGGTTTTTTAATGATTATGAAATATTTGATCAGTTCAATTTTTATAATTTTTTATCTAAATGTGATAGTATATTTGCGCATAATGAAATAGATACTAGATTTTATAAAGGTTTATTTCCCGAAAAAAAAGTAAATGTTATTAGTACCTTACTTATAGAAGAATTAATTAAACATATTACCCCTGTAGTAGAAGAAAAAGTAATTATAGGAGGTAATTTTGCAAGATGGTATGGTGGTTTTCAAAGTTATGTTGTTGCAGATGTTTTTGGAGTTGCAAAGTGGACTCAGGATTCTCATGCTAAAAGACCTAATGAATCTAAAATCCCTGATTTAAATCATCTTCAACGACTACCATGGGCTGGTTGGATGAGTGTGTTATCTACGTTTAAATACGCTGTACATTTAATGCCTACTGTTGCTGCTGGTACTTTTAGTTTAAATTGTGCTTATTTTGGCATTCCTTGTATTGGTAATATAAAAGTAGATACTCAAAGGTATTGTCACCCTGAATTATCAGTAGCAGTGGATGATGTAGAAAAGGCTAGACAATTAGCTTATAGACTTAAAAGCGACAAAGATTTTTATAATAAATGTAGTAATCAATCTAAAAAACTATATAGAGAACACTATGATATAAAAGTATGGAAAGAAAAAATAAATTTAAAGTAGTAATTCCTTCATATAATAATGAAAAATGGGTAGAAGCTAATGTAGCTAGTATACTTAAACAAACTTATACTAATTATGAGGTGTTATATATTAATGATGCATCTACAGATAATACGCCTAATATTATTCAAAAGATAATAAATGACTATAAATTAGATAATTGGACTTTACTTAATTGGAAGAATAATAAACAGAGAGGATATAATGTAAACCCAAATGAAGACCATATAATTAATTTTATGGATAATGAAGATGATATTATTTTATTTGTTGATGGTGATGATTGGTTATATGATGAAAATGTATTTGAAAGGTTAAATGAATATTATAATTCTACTGATTGTTGGATGACTTATGGGGGTATGTATTGTTATCCTTCTGGCAAATTGGCCCACCCACAAAATTCAGTTTATAGTGAAGAAGTTCATAGTAAAAAATTATATAGAAAAGATATTTGGAGAGCTAGTCATTTAAGAAGTTTTAGATGGTTTTTATATAATAAAATTAAAAAAGAAGATTTAATTTGGAGTAAAACAGGTGAATATTATTATAATGCCGAGGATTTAGCTGTTTCTTTTTTCTGTTTAGAAATGTGTCCAAAAGAAAAAATTGGTGTATTAAACTTCCCAACTTATGTTTATAATGAAGATCCTGAAATAGTAAAAAGAGGTTTAGAAAGACAAAACAAAGATATAGAAAACCCCGAAGGACAAGAGGCAGAAATTAGAGCTAAGGAACCTTATAAAACACTATATTCTACTGACCCCATAAGAAAAATTCAACCTATATTAGCTGGGGGATTAGGTAATATGATGTTCCAAATTGCAGCGGCGGCTGGGTTAACTCAAAAACGAAATTTTGAAATAGTAACTGATTATTCTCATATAGGAACTTTACATAAACCTCCTATTACATATAAAGATAATTTATTTAAAAATATTAAGTTTCTAGAAATTGATTTAACCGGTGCAGCTAAAGTAAACACAGAAGTTAGTAATTTTACTTATAAACCAGATGTAATAATTCCTAATAGTGATGTACAATTATTTGGATATTATCAATCTTATAAATACTTTGATAATTGTAAAGATTATATTTCAAAATTATTCCTACCCTCTAGTTATAAACAAAGAGCTGGTTATGTTTCATTACATGTTAGAAGAGGTGATTATATTAATTTATCTCAATTTCACCATAATTTAAGTATTGATTATTATAATAATGCTATTGATTATTTTAAAGGATATAAATTTTTAGTTTTTAGTGATGATTTAGAATGGTGTAAAGAAAATTTTAAAGGTGACCAATTTGAGTTTATACAAAATGAGAATGATTATGAAGATTTGTATATGATGATTGAATGTGAACATAATGTAATTGCTAATTCAACATTTAGTTGGTGGGCAGGTTACCTTAACCCAAATAAGAATAAAAAAGTAATCTACCCAGATAAATGGTTTGGTCCTGTTTATAAGGATTTTTCAACCCAAGATTTATTTCCTACTGATTGGATCTGTTTAACAGAAAATGTTCCCCAAATTGAAATAAATTTATTTGATAATGCTTGTAGACATTTAGTAAAACCTAATGGAAGATATTCTACGGTACATGATAAAATATCTAAATATGTTAAGTTTGTAAGAGATAATAATGAATATCAAGGTATTACTTTATTTACAGATGAATATCTAACTAATGGAACGGCTAAAAATACTTCGTCAGATAGAAAAATAGGTTGGCTAATGGAAACTAGAGAAGTTTACCCACTACGTTATGAGCAATTTGAAGATTATATGGACGATTTTGAATTTATTCTTACTCATGATAAAGAACTTTTAAATAAATACCCTACTAGAACAAAATTAGTACCTTTTGGGGGATGCTGGATTAAAGATTCTAATTTTAGAATTAGTGATAAATCAAAAAACATTTCTATGATTTACTCAGATAAAAATACACTTGAGGGTCATCAATTAAGACATAATGTAGCTAATAGTGTACATGAAGTAGATTTATTTGGCAGAGGTACTTCTAATCCTATTGATTTTAAAGAAGATTCTTTATTGGATTACAGATACTCTATTGTAATTGAAAATTCAAAAACGGATAATTATTTTACTGAAAAATTAATTGATTGTTTAGCAGTAGGAACTATACCAATTTATTGGGGTTGTCCAAATTTAGATAACTATTTTAATTTGGATGGTATTATTACTTTTAATACATTAGATGAATTAAATGATATATTACCTACTTTAAATAATAAATTATATAATTCTAAAATGGATGCTATAAAAGATAATTTAGAAAAAAGTAAAGAATATAACGTAACAGAAGATTGGATTTATAAAAATATAATAAATGAGTAATATATTAAGCATATACGGTTCACATGATGCATCAGTAACATTTCTTGATTCTAATAATAAAGTAAAAGTATTAGAATATGAAAGGTTTGTTAGAAATAGATATGCTATGTTTTCTGAAAGATTTGATGGTAGAGCTTTGGGGTCAAATGATAAAGACAGAAGAAAATTTTTGTCTTATATAAAATCTCAAATTAATTATGAAGTAAAAAAAATAGTATATAATGAATTATCTAGTTTAGATCAACAACTCCTAACAGAATATTTCCCAAATGCTAAATTTGAGCTTTGTGGACACCATTTAGCCCATGCAGCTAGTGGTTATTATCTTTCGGGATTTAATAATGCTTTAATTTTATCCATTGATGGAGGAGGAAAGGATTATAATGAAGTATCATTTACTAAAATATTTAAGGGAGATAAATTTATTATTCCATTAACTGTACCTTCTATTAATTTAGGTACGGCCTATGGTAAAATTGGGTGCCCAATATCAGAAATTAAACCGGGTCCTGATTCAAATGAAGATTCATTAGTTTATGCAGGTAAAGTCATGGGTTTATGTGCATATGGTAATATTAGAAATGAATGGTTAGAGTTTATGGCTAACTATTATAATGGTCCCCATTCATCACTGGATATTTTAGGTAATGTTACTGGCTTAGATTTAAGTTTTAATTCTTTAAAAGGACAATTAAGTTATGATTTAGCTGCTACTTCTCAATTTGTTTTTGAGCAATATGTATTGGAAATTTTAAAAGATTATATTGATGAATATGATAATTTTATTTTAGTTGGGGGTTGTGCTTTAAATGTTTTATTTAATCAAAGATTTAAAAAATTATTAGATAAAAAAAATAAAAACTTATATATACCCCCTAATCCAAATGATTGTGGTTTATCTTTAGGTCAATATTTAGTTCATAAACCTAATGTAGATGTTAATGTTTATAGTGGATTTGATTTATTAGATAGAGATAAATTTGAATACTATAAGGATAAATATCAAGCTCATAAAATAGGTACTCAAGAAATAGTAGATTTACTAAAGAAAGGAAAAATTATTGGTCTAGTAGAAGGTTGTTCAGAAATAGGTCCTAGGGCATTAGGTAATAGAAGTATTATTTGTGATCCCTCTTTCCCTAACATGAAAGATACCTTAAATGCAAAAGTAAAATTTAGGGAATGGTTTAGACCATTTGCACCAGTATGTAGGTTAGAAGATAAAGATAAATTTTTTGATGATGCCTATGAATCTGAATTTATGAGTTACGCTCCTAAAGTTAAAGAACAATATAAACAACAATTAAAAACTATAACTCACGAAGATGGTACTGCAAGATTACAAACAGTAACTAAGGATCAACATAGTACTTTCTATAATATTTTAAGTGAACTAGATAAATCAGATGAAATTCCAGTTATTGTAAACACCTCTTTTAATATTAAGGGCAGACCAATTTTAACAACTATAGAGGATGCTATTTATGTTTTAGAAAATACGGAATTAGATTATTTAATAATAGAAAATTATTTATTTACAAAATGAGAATAGTAGTTACAGGAGGAAGTGGATTAGTAGGTAAACATTTACAAGAAATATTACCTGATGCTTTTTATTTAAGTAGTAAAGATTGTGATCTTACAGATATAAAAAAAGTTAGGTGGATGATTTCTTCTTATACACCTGATGTTGTTGTCCATTTAGCAGCTAAAGTAGGAGGTATTCAAGATAACCTAAAATACCCAGCTGATTATTTTGATGATAATGTTTTAATTAACACTAATATAGTTAAAGTATGCAAGGAGTATAATGTAAAAAGATTTATTGGTATTTTAAGTACTTGTATTTACCCTAGTGTAGTGGATAATTATCCAATGACTGAAGAAGATTTATTTATAGGTCCTCCACCACCGTCTAATTTTAGTTATGGTTATGCTAAACGCTGTTTAGCTGTTCAAATTGATGCTTATAATAAACAATTCAATACAGAATATAATTATCTAATACCTTGTAATCTTTATGGTGATTATGATAACTTACATAATGAAAATAAAATGCATTTTATCACAGCTCTTTTAAATAAAATTAGGAAAAGCCAAGATAATTCATTACATTTATTAGGTACAGGTAAACCACTAAGACAATTTATGTATGCTGGTGATTTAGCTAAAATAATAAAAAAGGTTATAGATAATAATATTACAGAAAGTTTTAATGTTGCTCCGGATTTCAATTATTCCATAAATGAAATGGCTGAAATGGCTTTAGAGGTTACCAACAAAAAATATAATATTATTTATTCTAAACCTGAATTGGACGGACAATTTAGAAAGGATGTAAGTAATAAAAAATTAAGAAATATATTTCCTGATTTTAAATTTACTGATTTAAAAACAGGTATAAAACAAGTTTATGATAAAATTAGTTAGTGACACAATAGATAAAAAAGATATAAATTCTTTAGTTAACTGGTTATCTCAAGACGAGATACCAAGACTAACTAAGGGTGAATTAACTTGGGAACTAGAAAAAAAGTGGGCTAAAAAAATAGGTACTAAATATTCTGTTTTTGTTAACTCGGGCTCATCAGCTATATTACTTACTTTAGCTGCTTTAAAATATAGTAATAAAATAAGAAATTTAAATATTATAGTTCCATCTCTTAGTTGGGCTACAGATGTAAGTTCACCTATGCTTTTAGGTTATAATACTTTTATGTGTGATTGTAATTTAGAAGATTTATCTTGTGATTTAGATCATTTAGAAAAATTATTTAAAAAACATGATCCTTCTATTTTTATTTTGGTTTCACCACTTGGATTAATTCCAAATATGAAAAAAATAGTAGCTTTATGTAAAAAATATAATGTATTATTACTTGAAGATACATGTGAAAGTATGGGCTCTAAATATAAGAGTAAATATTTAGGTAGTTTTGGTTTAGCGTCATTCTATTCATTATACTTTGGCCATCATTTATCTACTATAGAAGGTGGTTTTATTAATACTAATGATGAAGATTTATATCATTTATTATTAATGATGAGGAGTCATGGATGGGATAGGGACCTTCCAAAACCAATACAAAAAGAATTAAGGAAAAATTATAAATGTTCCGATTTTGATTCATTATATAATTTTTATGTTCCTGGTTTTAATTTACGTTCAACTGATCTACAAGCTTTTATTGGTATAAGAGCTATAGATAAATTAGATGATTATTCTAAAAAACGTAGAAGTAACTTTAAAAAGTATATTAGTAATTTAAAAACTAATCAACTTAAATTAGTAGAAAATAAAGGGGATTTTGTATCCAGTTTTGCTATTCCAGTAGTAAATAGGCATAGAAATAAAATAGCACAAGAATTGCAGGATAATAAAATTGAAGTAAGACCCTTAATTGCAGGAAATATGGCTAATAAACCAATGTGGTATAATGAAAATAATATTCCTAAATTACCTAATTGCGAATTTGTTAATGAATTTGGTTTTTATGTTCCTAACCATCAGGATTTAACAGATGATGATATTAATAAAATAACAAACATAATAAATAAGTATGAGTAAAGTAGCTTTAATTACGGGTATTAATGGTCAAGATGGTTCTTATTTAGCCGAATTTTTAGATAATAAGGGATACACAATTTGGGGTACAGTTAAAAGAAATTCTGTAGCTGAAAATCAAACAGCGAGATTAAATGACAATTTATTTTCTAAATTAAATTTAGAGTATGCTGATTTAAATGATTTGTCCTCATTAATTAGAGTAATACAATTAAGCCAACCAGATGAAATATACAATTTGGCTGCTCAATCTCATGTTAGAATTAGCTTTGATCAGCCTATTTATACCGCTCAAACTACAGGTATTGGTACTTTAAAATTATTAGAGGCTGTTAGATTAACTAAACCAGATGCTAAAATATATCAGGCGAGTAGTTCAGAAATGTTTGGTAATAGTATAGATGAAGATGGTTATCAAAGAGAAACAACACCATTACATCCAGTTTCTCCTTATGGTTGTGCTAAAGTATTTTCTTACAATATTTGTAGAAATTATAGAAACTCTTATAATATGTTTATTTCAAATGGAATTTTATTTAACCATGAAAGTCCTAGAAGAGGAACTAATTTTGTAACAAATAAAGTAGTTAAAGCGGCTGTACAAATTAAATATGGATTAAAAAATGAATTAGCATTAGGTAATTTAGATGCTACTAGAGACT
>MDSZ01037948.1_pt1 | contig 12800 bp, 13 predicted proteins | sample 811201 | NCBI WGS metagenome assembly MDSZ01 (sample SAMN05326647, study PRJNA326480) | marine metagenome | isolation source: seawater | place: Indian Ocean: North | collected 2010
ATGAGTAAAAAAATAATGGGACCACAGGTCCGTATAAACCGGCTGCGCAAGCGTGCCACCCAACAATTAATTAAGAAGTTGGGAGTCAAGGGAGTCCACCAAAAGGTCTCCACTGATATCGAGGCGATTGTTAATCGCCCGACATTAGTAACCACACTTGAGAAATATCTCAAGAACGGCTGGGATTGGTCTTTATTTAGTCCAATTCTGATTGCGGAATTTCCTGATGGGGAGAGATATCTTCTCGATGGTGATCATCGTAAGCACATGTGGAGGCTTGTCTTTGGAGAAGACGAACCTATTGATGCCTATGTGATTAAGGTTAACGATGCGAAGCAATATCATCGTATCTTTGCCGAGGTCAACAAGCACAATCGGAAACAGTGCTCTGCAGAGGAAACTTTTCTTCATGAGTACCTTGGTGGTGAGCCCGACGCAGTGGTTACTGGTGGTCATTTGCTGGCTTGTAATTTAGCTATCTGTGGTTCGCCCGATGATCCTATTAAGGGATACGTTGGCACCAATGGCGATCCTCTCGTTACTGTTTCGGGATTCCGAAGAGCAGTAAAGAGAGATCCGTCGTGCCCCACAAACGTCAAGCGGGCTGCTGATATCATCAAGTCAGCATGGCCAAAAGACGCTAAGGTGCAGACGGAGCTTCTGGAAGCTTTGACGATCTTGTTTGTTACTTACCCAGTCCTTGGGTCGACACGCAAGGGAAACAAAGTTGCTGCGGAGTTCAAAACATGGTTTAGGGATCACCTCAGCATCAAGAAGCAGCGCGATATGGCGCGTGCATGGAAGACACGCGGTGGCAACGTACATCACTTTGCGTCGGAATCCACTGCCAAAGGACTTCTCGCTGAGTTCTTGTCGGTTTCTATCCCGGGAGGAGCATCCTCCAAAGGCAAGACACTGATTCAGAACAAGCTAGATCCGTTGTTCGCGAAATGAAGACGCCATTGAGATATCCCGGCGGAAAATCACGCGCCGTCAAGCATATCTTACCTCACATCCCCGGAGATGTCGAACGATTGTGTTCGCCATTCTTCGGGGGTGGTTCGGTGGAGTTGGCTGTAGCTGCCCGCGGAACCGAAGTGCGCGGATATGACAAGATGAAGCAGCTTGTGTGGTTTTGGCAAGCGCTATGCGGAGACAACAACAGACTAGCCGACGAAGTCGATGGCTTGCGAGACAGATACAGAATCCGAACCGGCGAAACTGTGATAGGGTGCTCCAAAGACTTATTCCATCAATGTCGCGACGACCTCAAGACAGATTCGTTTATGTTCTCCTACGAAAGAGCAGCAAAGTACTATCTCATCAACAGGGCTAGTTTTTCGGGCGCCACATTTAGCGGCGGTTGGTCCGAAAGAGCATCTTATGCTAGGTTTACCGACTCATCGATCCAAAGGCTACGAGATTTTGAGGCTAAGAATTTTAGAGTAGATTACGCAGATTTTGAAGATGCAATAGACTACCACCCTAAAGCTTTTCTGTATCTCGATCCGCCCTATATGCTACCGACAACTCAAAATGCACTCTATGGCACCAATGGAGACTTGCATCGATCATTTGATCATGAGAAGCTGTATTCTTTGTTGACAAAACGAAAAGGATGGGTTATGTCTTATAATAAATGCGACACAATCGAGAAAATGTACGAAGGTTATGAAATTATAGATGCGGACTGGGCTTACGGTATGAAGAATCAAGCCACAAAGAAAACAACAAAGAAGATGGGATCCTCATCTGAGATTTTAATTATAGGAAGATAAGCCGTGGGAAACAATGGCATAAAATTCGAACATGAGATCGTGGAATGTTATAGGAGATGTTCTCTCGTAACGCCACCCCCACCGGAACACGTCGCCGCAAATGCTGCTTATAGACTTAAGCAAAAGTTTCCCGATGTTCGTCTTTTACATCGAGATGATGTTAAATTAAAAGGACTCGGCAGGGAAATTAAGGCAGATTTTTGGATTGTTACCGATAGTGGACAGCATCTCGGAGTTTCCGTTAAGATGGAGGGAGCTGTCCAGCTTTCCTCGGCAGAAGGCGCCCGCACCGCATCTATTTTTGAACAGGTGGCTGACTCCCTAGATGCATCGAGAGCAAGACTGCTACGACGGATAGTGGAGCCTATCAGCTTACTCCCACGTAACATGATAGCTGAAAAGAATCGCCAAAAAGCATTCAGCCGCAAGCCTCACTTGGTCGAAAGTGCACTGGACTATGACAAATGGAAAGAGCAAGATCGCCCACGTATAAATGCTATGGTTGATGAAGTATTTCAGGACCGCACAATTCGAGAAGCTGTTGTAGAAGAGATGCTAACCGGAAGGAAACAATTTGCCGGTACTGTGGGAGTGGCAGAGTATATTTTGACCCCAAAATATTTTAAATATATTGATAAAAAGTACGTGCAAAGCATAGCGGAATGTGTTAAAATAGACGTACGAGGCAAAAGTAGAGCCGGCATCTCCTCTGGAGTTGTCCGCTTTGATAGCAAAATTTAACAGGAGAGCCATATGGCTAGAAAAAGTAAAGAAACAAAAGCCGGCAGAGTTTCAATGCAAGATTTAATGAGTCTTGTCAACAAGAAAGCCGGCAGAAATGTCGCACATGATTTGACCGGCGATAACCCTACCGAGGTAAAGGAGTGGATTTCAACCGGTTCGCGCTGGCTTGATTCGATTATTTGCAAAGGTCAGGTAGCCGGTATTCCAGTAGGAAAGGTCACAGAGCTAGCAGGACTCGAAAGCACAGGTAAATCCTACATGGCTGCACAAGTAGCCGCAAACGCTCAGAAAACGGGTAAGATGGTCGTTTACTTCGATTCCGAGTCTGCCATCGACCCAAGCTTCTTGGAGCGAGCAGGGTGTGATCTAGAGCGATTAATGTACGTTCAAGCATCCTCTGTAGAGTTTGTATTAGAGACTGTAGAAGAGTTGCTTGGTGCAACTGATGAGCAGTTATTGTTTATTTGGGACTCGCTAGCACTCACGCCATCCATATCCGATGTTGAAGGAGACTTCAATCCTCAATCATCGATGGCAGTGAAGGCTCGTATTTTGGCTAAGGGGATGTCAAAATTGATTATTCCAATCGCAGACAAGCAGGCCACTTTTTTGGTATTGAATCAGTTGAAGACTAATATTCCTAGCGGACCGAATGCGCGTATTGTTGCAATGACAACTCCGTACATGACCCCGGGCGGAAAGGCGATGCATTATTCCTATTCCCTGCGTATCTGGCTCACAGGACGCAAAGCAAAGTCTGCATTCATTGAAGATGACAAGGGCTTTCGAATCGGATCTGAAGTTAAAGTTAAACTAGAGAAGTCGCGCTTTGGCACACAGGGTAGAAACTGCGCCTTCCGCATCCTGTGGGGCACAGAGGATATCGGTATTCGCGATGAAGAATCATGGTTTGATGCAGTTAAAAGTTCTGACTATCTTACAAGCGCAGGTGCATGGTACACGCTCAAGATGCCAGACGGCTACGAGAAGAAGTTCCAGCCTTCTAAATGGACGCAAATTCTGCAAGACGACGAAGAGTTTAAAAACAACATCATTAAATTAATGGACGAAGAGGTTGTTCAGAAGTTTGATCGCCGTGAGGGGTCTGCAGATCAGTTTTACTCAGATCCCGAATAAAAACGCTTGACAGCCCTCATGCAATAAGTTATAATATGTATAAGCTTGTAGGAGGGCTTTGTGAATATTTTTGTATTAGATCGTGATCCGATCGCCGCAGCAGCAATGATGTGCGATAAGCACGTTGTGAAGATGATCTTAGAAACTGCGCAGATGCTGTGTGCAGCCGGTATTGCCAAGGGCTATGACATGCCATATGGCGCTACTCATACGCGCCATCCGTGCACGTTGTGGGCTGGAGAATCCAAGGCAAACTGGGACTGGCTTGTGGGACATGGACTCGCGTTGTGCTCAGAGTATACCTTGCGCTATGGGAAAGTGCATAAGAGCCAGAGTGTTATTGAGTTTGCGCGCGACATGGACATTGAATTTGACAAACATGAGCTTACCCCGTTTGCGCAGGCGATGCCGGCACAATATAAAAATGAATGCGTGGTCACAGCATATCGTGCCTATTATATGGGTGAGAAAGCACGTTTCGCAACTTGGAAAACAGAATCACCCGATTGGTGGATAATATAATGACTAAGACTGATAAGAATAGAGTATTAATTATTGATGCTCTCAATATGTTTTTGAGAGCGTATATTGTAGATCCGAGCCTGTCGACCAACGGCGAGCCTATTGGCGGCTTCAAGGGATCTTTGAAGATCTTGCAGAAACTTGTTCGCATGACCAAGCCAAATGAGGTTGTGATTGTTTGGGATGGGCCAAATGGCTCACGCAAGCGCAGATCTATAGATAAGAACTACAAAGCCGGGAGAAAGCCAATTCGTCTGAATCGAAATGTTGCGGCACAAACTGACGAAGAAGAGATGAATAATCGTATCTGGCAACAACGTCGAGCAATTGAATATTTTAATGAAATGCCGATCATTCAGGTAATGCTTCCAGAAGTAGAGGCGGACGACGTTATTTCGTATTTGACTCGAATGCCTCACTACGATGGCTGGCAGAAAGTGATTGTCTCCAACGATAAAGACTTCTATCAGCTTTGCGACGATGAGACGATTGTTTACCGCCCGACCAGTGATGTAGTCTACAATAAGAAAAAGATCGTGGAAGAACTTGGGGTTCATCCGCGAAACATGGCACTCGCACGCGCCTTGGTTGGTGATGCCTCGGATAACCTACCCGGCATCAAGGCTGTCGGCTTTAAGACAATTCAAAGACGCCTAGGCTTCTTGGCATCAGAGAAAGATTATACAATAGACGATATCATTTCTTATTGCGAAAAGGTCGATAAAAAGCTAAAATTTCACGACAACATCTTGGAGGGTCAAGAGACGATCGCACATAATTATAAAATGATGCAGCTTTATTCTCCAATGCTCTCACCACAGTCAAAAGACTTCATTCGAAACGCCGTGGAGAACTTTGAGTGTAATTTCAATAAGATAGAAATCATGAAGAAAATGCGTGATGACGGCTTCGGAGAATTAAACTGGAAAGACTTAGAACTTCACCTAAATAAAATTAACTCGGAGTGCTAAATTGCTTGACTTTAGAGTAGAATCTGTTATATTTAGTACTACGAGAGGGCGGTGAAATTTGAACGAAAAAGCAACTTTTAGTCGCTATGGAAAAGCATTTCAAGAAGGACTAGTCCAGCTTATCTATCAGGACCGACCCTTTGCGGATCAGATTTCTGAAGTTTTGGATATAAACTTTCTAGAGCTTGAATATTTGCGTGTTTTTGTTAGCAAGCTTGTTGACTATCGCGATCGATATGGGACGCATCCTTCTACGGAAGCCGTCCTCACCCTATTGAACACTCAGATGGACAACGAAGATGAAGTGATTCAAGAGCAGGTTCGCGCATATTTCACCAAGGTTTCCTCACAGGAACCAACAGACGTAGAGTATATCAAAGAACAATCTTTGGATTTTTGTAGAAAACAAAATCTGAAAGAAGCTATGCTCAAGTCGGTTAATCTTCTTCAAAGTTGCTCATTTGATGAGATATCTAAGACCATCAATGATTCTTTGAAGCTAGGCTCAGATAACAACTTTGGATATGATTATTTGGCAGATTTTGAACAGCGATTTATACCAAAACATCGTCTGCCCATTACAACAGGATGGAAAGAGATCGACGCCATTTGCGGCGGCGGCTTGGGTAAGAGTGAGCTTGGTGTGGTTATTGCACCGACAGGGGCTGGCAAGTCATTCTGCCTTGTGCACCTCGGCGCCCAAGGCATAAAGGAAGGAAAGGTTGTTGTTCACTATACATTAGAGCTTGGGGATACCATCATTGCAACTAGATACGATAGTTGCTTAACAGGATATCCATTATCTGATATTATCAATTTCAAGGATGAGGTATACGAAGAAATTAAAGATCTCGACGGACAACTCATCGTTAAAGAATATCCCACCAAATCTGCATCAACTAATACTATTAAATCCCACCTAAATAAGTTGATCAAGAGAGGCATCAAGCCGGGATTAATTATTGTCGATTATGCAGACTTGCTTAAGCCGGTTGTTGTTCGCAAGGAGAAGAGAAACGAGTTGGAATCTATTTACGAAGAACTTAGAGGAATTTCAACAGAATTTGAATGCCCCATATGGACAGCTTCTCAAACCAATCGATCTGGGTTGAATGCAGAAGTTATCACGATGGAGCAAATTTCTGAAGCTTTCAATAAGTGCTTCGTGGCTGACTTTATTTTTTCTGTTTCGCGAACCATCGAAGACAAGCAAAATAATCAAGGGAAGATGTTTATAGCCAAAAACCGAAATGGTCCAGACGGTATGGTGTATAACATTTTTATGGATCCCGGCACTGCAAAAATAAAAGTTATGCCGTCAACTCCGCAACCAGCTGGACTAGCCCCGCTTAATCCTGTCGCATTGACCACAGGCATGCAAAAGGATCTTTTGCAAAACAAGTACGAAAAATTTAGAAAAAGGAAATAAATAATGAGAACACTTGAGAACATTCGCAGATTTAGATTATCAGATACCTTTGTTGATCCCTACAAAGATGCCGAAGTGCCGTGGGGTCCAATTGGGTACGTAACATATAAGCGCACCTATTCACGCCGACTTAACGAGTTCGATCCGGATGCAACCGGCTCAGAAGAATGGTGGCAAACTTGTCGACGAGTGGTTGAGGGTATGTTCAATATGCAAAAGCAACACGTCTTTCAGTTGGGCTTAGAGTGGAACGATAGTAAGGCGCAAAAGACTGCTAAAGAAGCGTATGACAGGTTGTTTAATCTCAAATGGACACCACCGGGCAGAGGCTTATGGATGATGGGAACTAAGTTTATTGAAGAACGCACTGCCGCTGGCTTGTTTAACTGCGCATTTCGTTCAACCCGCGACTTAGCCACAAAGGGAGGTTATTTGTTTGCCTGGATGATGGACGCTCTGATGGTCGGTGTTGGTGTTGGTTTCGATACGGAGGGCGCTGGGAGTTTAACTATTTGTGAGCCCGAATATACTAATGACACATTGGTGATTGATGACTCTCGCGAAGGCTGGGTAAACTCTGTGCACACTTTGTTGGATGGATTCTTTTTCGGAGGCAAAGTACCTAAGTTTGATTATTCTGCGATTCGTCCACTGGGGGCAGAAATAAAAGGTTTCGGAGGCACATCTAGTGGACCAGACCCTCTAATTGAATTACATGAAAACTTAAAAGAGCTTTTTGGATCAAAGATCGGAGAGCCAGTCACGTCCGTTGATATTGTAGACACAGAAAATTTGATTGGACGATGTGTGGTTTCTGGCAATGTTCGCCGTTCAGCAGCTTTAGCGATGGGTCGCCACGACGATCAGCGCTATTTGGAAATGAAAAACGATCAAGAAAAGCTTTATCATCATCGCTGGGGTTCGAACAATTCGTTTAACGCAGAAGTGGGCATGGATTATACTTGGCATGCAGAACAATCGCAAAAGAATGGAGAGCCGGGGTACATTTGGCTTAACAACGCCCGCACCCGTGGAAGATTTAAGGACGGTGAGCGCTTTGATGACATTAACGTTGCTGGCTTCAATCCTTGTGTAGAGCAGCAGCTGGAAGATGCAGAGTTGTGTTGTTTGGTGGAAACCTATCCAGCCAAGCATGACGATTTGGAAGACTACTTGCGCACTCTTAAGATTGCATATCTTTATGGAAAAACTATCACTCTTTCAAACACACATTGGCCAGAAACTAATGCAAAGATGTTAAAAAATCGTCGGATAGGACTTTCTCAATCTGGCGTGATACAGGCGTTTAACAAGTTTGGACGTAGGCAGGTTTACGATATGTGTGACAAGGCATATGATTATGTGAAGCAGCTGGACGAAGAATACTCTAATTGGCTTTGTATTCCTAAATCCATTCGTATGACCTCGATTAAGCCTTCGGGCACCGTCTCTCTATTAAACGGCTCAACGCCCGGAATTCATTTCCCGGAGGATGAATACTATATTAGACGCATACGCTTCTCTTCTACTTCAATTTTGGTTGACAAACTCAAAGAAGCAGGATATACTGTAGAGGATGATGAATATTCTCCGAATACTGTTTGTGTCGAGTTTCCTGTGCATGAGCCATATTTCACGCAAGGAAAAAAAGACATCTCTATCTGGGAGCAACTCGAAATTGCAGCCCAGTATCAATATTATTGGGCGGATAACTCCGTGTCTGTTACAGTCACTTTTAAGCCAGAAGAGGCGAATCAGATTAAAGCTGCTCTTGAACTCTATGAGACACGCCTCAAGGCAACTTCATTCTTAAAATATGAAGAAACAGGCTATAAGCAAGCGCCTTATGAGCCAATCACAAAGAAGAAATATACTCAAATGGTAGCAAAAATAACCCCACTACAGAGGATAGATACCGATTCGGGTGGGAGTGGTACTAAATTTTGTACCAACGACAGTTGTGAGATTTGACAAGAAGGAGGGAAAGTGAACTTTAATCACTTAATGGAAGCACGATTCGTAAAGAGAAAATGCCCTAGCACCAACGCAGAGTGCTATTTTATTCCAGCAGGAAATGTTCGCTCTACACAGGGAGATAATGTACATATGACAATGGTGTGTAGAAAATGCGGAAGACGCGAAGATATATTTTTAAGCAGAGCAGATTACGATATACAGAGACAACTTATTGAAAGGGAGATAGGAAATGTTTAAACCAGTTAATAGATATATTCTAGTAAATATCTTAGAAAAGAGCAACAATGACGGAGAACCGTTAATTGTGCTGCCAGATGATTATCAACCAGAAGAGAGCACCCACACAGAGGTTACGGTAGTAGAGTCAGCGGAAGATGTGCGATTTTCTATTTATCCGGGTTCGCAATTAGTTGTAGATGGTTCAATGATGGAAGAAATAACAATCGGCGGAACTATTTATAACGTTATTTTAGATAACTATGTTATTGGAATAACTAAGTAGTTATGGAGCACGTCGATGAATGGACAAGCATTTTTACAATGAAGCATCTTCAAAAAAATTAGGATGGGAACCCAGCTGGTTCGGCGAAAAATATTTTGACGACAAGCTCGTTAGAGCAATTAAGAAGTGGCAAAAAGCACGCGGACTATCTGGAGATGGTCTTTGTGGGCCCATGACATTCCGTCGTCTTTGGACAGAGCGTCAATCAGAAATAGATCACCATAAGCCGGAAGATTGTCATTATTCCAATTATATTGTCTATAATGGCGAGTTTCATCCGATTGAGTGGGACAAGTGTGTGTTGTGGTCTGAAAAAGGCGGCAAGGCAGCTAAGCCGGGACACTATTATGATTATTCCGGCAGACCCAAGAGATCAATTCGCTATTTTGTCAATCACTGGGATGTGTGCCTGTCTTCAGATTCATGCCAGAGGGTTCTTGATAATCGAGGCATCTCGGTACATTTTTTAATTGACAACGATGGGACAATCTATCAAACTTTAGATATGCAGCATGCCGCTTGGCATGCAGGTTCTTCGCGAACTAATCGACCTAGCGTGGGTGTTGAGATTAGTAACGCATATTATCCAAAATATCAACAGTGGTACAAAGATAATGGCTTTGGAGCCAGACCTCTTATAGAAGATGCGTGGGTGCACGGATCAAAACTTGACCCTTTCCTTGGGTTTTATCCAGAGCAAATAGAAGCACTTAAAGCGCTCTGGAAGGCTGTACATAAAGCTACCGGCATTCCCTATGAGACACCCACAAGTCAGTTTGGAAAAACCTCCACCAAGTATGTGCAGGACGTCGCCTACGGAAAATACAGCGGATTCGTCAGTCACTATCACATCAGTAAAAGCAAAATAGACTGTGCAGGGCTTGATATTAAGAAGCTTTTGGATGAAACGGAACACAACATTAGAATCTTAGACAAGATAAGGGACGACTAAAAAAGCGCAGTTTCTAATTATTGTATGTTTATGTTGTTATTGGGCATTTTGACTAGTGCTCAAATCTCTATATCTACATACCCATTTATACGCATTAATGCACCTACGGTGGCAGAAACATTCGCAGTTGGACAACCACAGCAGACTGCTGAGTGGTCGGAGAAGCCTTCTATTCGAGTTTGTGCTAGTACGGAGATACCCTACTATAGAATAAAGCGCGCCGTAGCTTATTGGGAATCCCTCGGATACGAGTTTGGGGAGATCACTAAAGATCCCTTTTCAACATGCATGAATGCACGTTACGGTGAGATCATCATAACTCTCCCAGAGGGAAGCTTCAGTGATGCGCACATGGCATCGACTAGATTATATACTGACAAAACAACCGGCGCAATCGTTAAGGCTAAAATTTGCATCTTACCCAAAAATGGACGCAAAGATAGAGTCTTGGAACATGAGATAGGGCATGCTTTGGGTTGGTCACATTATAGACAGCGACTCCACATAATGCACCCCAATTGGCATGCCGGAGGTTATGATTCATATGGCATCAGAAAAAGATAGATTTAAAGCTCTCCATATGCAGGTTATAATATTTGAAAACGGAAGATAAATGCAACAATATGATGAGATAATTTTAGGCAGCTCTCTTTCTGCGCTCTTGCATGCGTTTCGCGATAACCTACCTGTTTTTTTTACAGCCCCGCGCATCCCCTTTCGTTTTGATTATTTGAATCCAGATACAAACACCGCTCTTTTAAAACTCCACGGGCAGCCTCTCAAAAGTTTAACGACACCTAATGGAGAAAATCAAATAGGCACACCTAAGCATCTATTGTGGGAAAGACTAATGTTCATCTTGTGTTTGGATGGCAAAGTGCCTCTCTCTAATCTGTGTCACAATATCAGATATGACGGTGAAAGAGTGGTGTGTTCAAATGAGTATTCAAAAATAATGGAGTTTGAATTTCAGAAGTGTTATTACTATGGAGATGAAAAGTCTTTGGGCTTTGTTAAAGAAAAACCACTTGCACTGGAAGAATTTTTGTGTTATGATTATATAGCCTTCAATAAGGGAGGCAAACACCTCACAGATTACATTAAAACAGAAGATGAGTGGGTATCTGAGATCTGGTTCTACCCATCCGATAGAATAGATGGGAACACCTTGGTAAAAGATGCGTGTGCCTTATCTCATCTAACTCATGAGAAGCTAAACAATTTCGATTATTCTGAGACGATGACCAGATTTAAACTCATTGCCGAAATGGAAAATAGAGGAATGAAAGGTTTATTTAATGGATACACTAAAAACGGAAACCCAAAACACTATAAGTTCAGAACGTCACACATCCGGAGAGTCATCGAGAAAAAATACTCACCGCAGATTTCAAAAGCGCCGGAGATTATTTGCAAAGCGCCAAATGAAGAAATTTTATTATCAAGCCTGCCGAGTGCTGTCGTGGCGTACGATAGATTTTTAAAACACCTATGAAGAGATCACATTTAGCCGGCATAATACCGGTAGCCAATCTTAAGTCAGATTTTCAACTGGCTACCCCCGAGATTTTGCTGCCCGTCAATCGCGACTTCAGTGCCATCCAGAAGTCGGTTTTTGAATGTGCGATGGCTGGTTGTAATACTATTTGGATAGTGGCTAATGACGATTTAGCGCCCGTTGTAAGAACCTCGGTGGGTGAATGGGTGTATGACCCGGTATATTATCGACGACCCACCAGACACAGTTCCGAAGAGAGAAGAGAAATACCAATTTATTATGTACCAATTCATCCCAAGGACAGAGAACGTAGAGACTCCTATGGATGGTCGATACTTTTTGGGATTTATTCTGCATGGCACACAGCACACAAGATATCAAAATGGATAACTCCGGAGAAATATTATATTTCCTTTCCGATGGCCATGCATGATATATATAAAATAAGAGAGCACCGAGAGAAAATTAAAGATCCCAAGAAAAACTTTTTTCTGACTTTTGGAGGACTCTCTGTTAAGAATAATCTACCCCTTTCATTTACAATGAGTGGGGAAGATTTTAAAAGATGCCGGCGCACCGTCAACTCCTTGACTACGCGTGAGTACATGGCACCCGACCCGGGCGAAGTCTATCCTTCTCAAAAGTTGCCGATAGAAGAGCGCTGGTCAGCGAGGCATTTTGACTTGAGTACGGTACTTAGTGAGGTGAGCGAGGATGCTGCGCAGATGGTAGAGGCAGATTGGTTTTACGATATTTCTCACTGGAAAGGATATAAGCAGTTGCTGTCCTCAGAAAAACAAATAGAAACACCGGAAGAAGGGTTGACAAAGGCTCGCAAACATGTTAAATTATCATATAACTTGGAGGGATAAATGAGTCGTCGCGATTCTAAGATTAAATTTGTTGGACTGCATGCGCACTCTGTTGCTGGTTCTATTTTTGACGCTATCGGGTACCCGCAAGATCATATGGATTTTGCTTACGAAAACGGTTGCGATGCGCTGGCGCTAACCGATCATGGCAACATGAACGGGCTTGCGTATCAAGTACTGCATGCAAAGAAGATGCAGGAAGCCGGCAAAGAGTTTAAGCCTATTTTTGGTTGCGAGGCATACTTCACGCCATCCATTGCAGAGTGGCGCGAAGCCTACGATCAGGCAATGGAAGATAAAAAGAAGGCACGTGCAATCAAGAAGGATGCACAGTCAGGTGCTACCGTGGAGGACGAGGGTGATAGTAAAAAGACCCAAGGTATCCTCAAGCGCCGCCGCCACCTTGTCTTGTTGGCTC
>MDSZ01105064.1_pt1 | contig 12800 bp, 14 predicted proteins | sample 811201 | NCBI WGS metagenome assembly MDSZ01 (sample SAMN05326647, study PRJNA326480) | marine metagenome | isolation source: seawater | place: Indian Ocean: North | collected 2010
CAAAATATGAGGGTTGGGAACCTACACAAAAACATTTGTTTGAATAATGAAAAACCTAATATACACAACAGCAATCAATCATAACACATCACAATACAAGAATTCTGATTATGCTCAGTATTGTTTAATGTCTTGGGAAAAGTGGTGTAAGAAAAATGATATAGATTTTTTAGTTATTGATGAACATAATCCAAGATACAAATATCCAGTTTGGTGTAAAGATACTATATTTGAATTAGTAGGTGATAAATATGATAAGTTAGGTTATGTAGATAGTGACACTATGATTCATTGGGATGCACCTAACCCTTTTGATTTGTATGATGATGAATGGTGTTGGATTAGAGATTATGCTAATATAAGATGGACTGTCAATAGTATAAAAAACTATCAAAAATATTATCCAGATATCAAATTAAATGTGTTCGATTATTATAATTCAGGTGTAAGTTTTTTTACAAAAGAACATAAACCAGTTTACGATTCTTTAATACAATTATATGAAAACAATTCTGAAGAACTTGATGATAAAGCAACTATGGGTGGTGGTAAAGTACAAACACTTTTAAACTTTGAACTCAAAAAACAAAATATAAAACAAAAAGAATTACCACCGATTTGGAATATGTTCTCAATGCATAAGAGAGAGATGTTTAGTCATAATTGGCAAGACGGTGTTGACAAGACACCTTTTTTTATAAAGTATTCTTATCTGTGGCATTTTACAGGTTTCGCAATTGAACAACGGACAGATATTATGAAACAAACTTGGGATTTAGTAAGTAAGAATTATGAGTAAAAATACAGTATATATGATTTCAGTAGGTTCTAAACCTGAATATGATATTTCAATAGAATCTTGGAGAAGATGGTGTGATAAGAATGATGTTCAGTTATTTTTATTACAAGAACCTATCTTACCTATCGAAGAAATGCATATAATATGGCAAAGATATTTTATGTTTGATGTATTTGATAACAATGAAATTAATTCAAATCAAACACTTCTAGTCGATGCGGATACAATAATACATCCAGAATGTGATAATTTTTTCGATAAAACTGAAAATAAATACACAATGGTTCACGATGATGGTAGTTATGATTGGATTCTAAGAGGCATGGAACACTATAAAAAGTATGTATATGGTGATTTATGGTTTGACTTTTGGAAGTATGGTAATAGTGGATTTCAAATTGTAAATAATAATCATAGAGAGTTCTTTAAGTATATGAGAGATTTTTATTCTGAACATAAAGATACAATTCAATACATACAAAAGAACTATGGTATTGGTACAGACCAAACACCGCTAAATTTTAACTTGACTTTTAATAAAATAAGTGTTAAATTACTACCGTATAAATACAATATGTCTTGTATGTTAAAGAAAGAAATTCTATCAGAAGATATGATGCACACTACTTTTAAAGGCGTGATGCACTTTAATGGTTTACCTGACAAACAAAAATCAGTCCCATTTTGGATGGAGAAAACATTTAAATATTTGTATGACTAAAGTTCACATTATAGGTAAAGGTTACTTTGGTAAAAAGATTGAAAAAACAATCAAAGATATGGTTACATTTGTTGAACCTGACCAGTCTGATTGGATTATCATATCGACACCTAATGACTTACACTATGAACAAGTAAAGTTTTGGTTACGAAAAAATAAAAATGTATTTTGTGAAAAACCATTATGTTTATCAGAGAAAGCAGCAGTCGATTTATATAATATAGCAAACGAAAACAAAGTATTGTTGTATGTTGATGATGTTTTTAGACATCAAAAGTATGATGATGAAGATTCTATAAATTCAGTTAGTACTTACAATAGTTTCAAATGGCATAAGTGGGGTTCTTTTAAAGCAAATATTATTGATAACTTAGCATATCATCATTTTTATATGTCAGAATTTTGTTACGAAGATTTTGAAAAAAAAGATATAATTGTTCAAAAACGTTCTTTTGATTATAATGGTGTAGCTAAATTCAATCTAGCTATTAATGGTAAAATATGTGCTTATGATTATAAAATAGATGAATATAATTTCCCTTTTATACATACATTCAATGATTGTAATGTTAAACCAAAAAATAATCCGTTGAAAGATATGTTCAGTAAAATCTTTAACAACGATACAAAAGAATTTGAAATTAATAAAAAGATTAGTGTCAATGCAATAAAAATATCAGAAGTTGTAAAAGAAAAGTTATTTGATAATATATTAGTTGTAGGTGGTGGTGTATTTGGTACAACAGCTGCAACTATCTTATCTTGTTCAGGTTTCAATGTGACACTTCACGAAAAGAATGAAGAAGTGATATCATCAGCTTCTTTTATCAATCAATATAGATTACATAGAGGTTATCATTATCCTAGAAGTAAAAAAACTGCTGAAGAATGTTTAGTTGGTTTAAAATCGTTTAAAAGAAAGTATGAATCAACTATCGTGAATGGAAATATAGAACACTATTATGCAATAGCTTCAAGAGATACATTAACTAAACCTAAAGATTATATTGATTTTTTACAAGACCTTGGTTTAACTTTTCAAATAGTAGAACCATTAAAAGGCACTGACTTGACAGTAAAAGTTGAAGAAGAACTGTTTGATATGTTGGCTTTAAGAGAATCAGTTGAGAACAAAATGTTTGGTACAAACGTAAAGTTTAATACAAATAGAGAAACAATTAGACAAGATTTTGATGATTATGATTTTATTGTAAATGCTACTTACTCAAATATCAATCAGTTTAAAAAGACAAAAGAAGTTTATCAATATGAAGTATGTGAGAAACCTGTTGTTTTATTACCTGAACAATATAAAAATAAAAGTATTGTAGTTATGGACGGCCCTTTTATGTGTTTAGACCCATTTGGTAATACAGAGTATCACGTATTAGGTCACGTTGAACATGCTATACATTCAAGAAATATAGGTAAAGAAGCTAGTGTACCGAATAAGTTAAAAGATTATTTAAACTCAGGTATAGTCAAACCTAAAATAACAAATATTGAATTATTTCGACAAGCAGGTTTAGAATTTTTTGATGAGTTTGACAAATTAAAACATATAGGTTCAATGTTTACAGTGCGTACAGTTTTGGCTAACAGAGATTATGATGATGCTAGACCTACGTTAGTTGAGCGTAATGAAGATAATGTATTTAGTATGTTTTCAGGTAAAATCGATACTTGTGTTGAAGCATCAAATCAATTAATTAAAAAGATGAAAGGTGAACGTTATGTATGATTTCAAAAATAAAAAAGTACTTGTAACTGGTGCAAGTGGGTTTTTAGGTGATGAAGTTGTGAATAGATTATTAAAAAGTGAAGCTGAAGTGCATTGTATGGCTAGAAACGAAGGTAATCTAATAAAATTACAAATGAAATATCCACAGATAACTAAAGTTTGGACAGGTAATGTATCAGATAGATTTTCAGTACAACAAGCTATAAAGGGTATTGATTATATATTTCATCTTGCAGCTTTCAAACACGTTGGTATGGCAGAAGAACAAGTGAGAGAGTGTATTGATTCGAATACAATTGGTTCATTAATACTATTAGAAGAAGCAGTAAAAGAAAATGTTAAAATGGTTCTTGGTATAAGTACAGATAAAGCAGCACAAGTAGCTGGTGTATATGGTGCTTCTAAATTGTTAATGGAAAAACTATTTAATCAATTTGAAAAAAATTACAAAGATATTGACTTTAGATTAGTAAGATATGGTAATGTATTATATTCTACTGGTTCAGTTTTGTGTAAATGGAAAGACTTAATCAAAGAAGGTAAAGAAGTAATAGTTACTGAACCAACTGCAACGAGATTCTTTTGGACAGTCGACCAAGCAGTTGATTTGATATGGGATTGTATGAACAATTCAACTGACTCACAACCTTATTGTCCAGATATGAAATCTATGAGAGTTGATGATTTGTTAGAAGCTATGATACAGAAATACTCTGATGGTAAAAATATACCAGTAAAAACTATTGGTTTACAACCTGGTGAAAATCTACACGAGAAAGTTTTAGAAGAAGGTCCAGCATCAAATGAAGTAGAACATTTTACTATTGAAGAGATAAAGGAGTTAATTTGAAAATACTAGTATTAGGTGGTAATAGATTTGTAGGTAAAGCTTTTGTAGAAAGAACTCTAAGTGAGTACAGATATAATTTTGTTGATGTGTTTAACAGAAGTGGTACGGGTCCTGATGGTTCGCATATAATTCAAGGTGATAGAAATAATAGAGAAGACCTTGAAAAAATAGAGTGGTCGAAGTATGATGCTATTGTTGATATGTGTCTTTTTTCACCTGAACAATATAAATTAGTATCAGACTTGATACCAAAAGAAACAAATTATATTTTTGTTAGTAGTGCTTCGGCAGATGATAGATATTTAAGTTCAATCGGTAGTTATGGTCTTGATAAGAAATTAGTTGAAGATATGATAGAAAGTGACGAAAGAAATTACAAGATAATCAGACCAAGTTACATAGTTGGTAAAGGTAATCATAGACCAAGATTAGGTTATTATTTAAATCAGTTAAGAATAAACGAACCTATTGAGGTTGAACGTGATGGTACTGAGATTGTAAATCTTGTATTTGTACAAGATGTTGTTGAAATAATATCCAAAATGATAAAAGATAAAACAAAAACAATGAAAAAATATTTTGTTACAGGTGATAAAGATATTTCAATAAACGACCTCATAAATAAACTTTATTTTTGGTACCCAAATAAACACACTATACGAAATAATGTAATTGGTTCACCCTTATTTGGTTTTGATTTTTGTAATTTTAATAACTCTGATATTAAAAAAGATTATAATATAAAATTCACATCTTTGGCTGATGGTCTCATTGATTATTATGAATGGTTTAAACAAGAAGGACTTAAAAAATATGAATTTATTTAGAGCTAAACCTTATATCCCTGAAGATACACATCAATGGATATTAGAAAAGTTTGAATCAATACTTCAGACAGGTGCATTAATTCAGGGTAAACACGTAAATGAGTTTGAACAAGAAGCTTGTCGTATGTTTAATGTTAAGAATGCTGTGGCTACAACATCTTGTGGTACTGGTTTAGAAACTGTATTGTTAGCTAGTGGGATTAAAGGTAAACAATTCATAGTACCAACACAAACATTCGCAGCTAGTGTAAATTGTATTATCAGAACAGGCAATATACCATTGATTACTGATGTTGACCCAGAAACACAATGTTTATCATTGGATATTATCAAAGAAAATATATTTACTCAAAATGTCGGTGGTGTTGTTTTAGTCAATATGTCAGGTTTGATTACACCTGAAATAGAAGAGATTGAAAAGTTCTGTAAAGATAATAATTTATTTTTAGTTACTGACGATGCTCATAGTTACGGTTCTGAATTTTACAATGAATACAAAGATGAGAGAAGATGTGCCGGTACATTCGGTGATGCTGGTGTGTTTAGTTTTTACCCTAGTAAAATAATCACAACTGCAGAGGGTGGTCTTATCACTACTAATAATGATGAATTAGCAGAGAAATGTAGGGTGGTTAGAAATCACGGGACACGAAGAAACGATGGTGAGTTTGAAGGTTTAGATTATGGTTATACTTGTGATATACCATCAACTAACTATCGTATGTCAGAGTTTCATGCAGTGCTTGGTTTAGCACAAAATATATATCTTAATTACTTCATTGATAGAAGAAATGAAATAGCTAATATGTATGATGAAAGATTATCAAAAGTTGAGTGGTTACAAACACCATTTAAAGCTGATAATATTAAACAAACTTATTGGCAATACATTGTCAAGATAATAGATGACCGAAGAGATAGAACAACAGAGTTACTAAGATTATTAGATGTACATAAAATACCAACAGCAAATGCTTATTCACCTTTGTGTCACGAACAAGAAATCTATAAACCTTGGTTAAGTCCTAAAGGATACAAAAACGCAGAAGAATTCATCACAAAGATATTTTCACTACCGATGTATGTTGAAATGACTGATGAACAAGTTAATTACATTTGTAGAACGATAGAAGAACTATGATAGTATCGATTCATCAACCAAATTATTTGCCTTGGTTAGGTTTCTTTGATAAGATAAAACAAAGTGATTTATTTGTTATCTTTGACGATGTGCAATTCCCAAGGGGTAAAAAACATTTTGGTCATAGAAACAAGATAAAAACAAATACAGGTTCAAAGTGGTTAACAGTACCAATTAAAAATAAAAGTGATATGGTCAGTTTCAATAACACAATAATAAATTATGAGCTAGATTGGAATAAAAAACATCTGAATTTGATTAAAAGTTTTTATCAACAAGCACCATATTTTGAAGAATATTATAATGATTTAGAATCATTATTACTTCAACAATATGATAGTTTAAGTTCTTTGTCTCATAAATTAATTGAATACTTTATGAAAAAATTAAATATCAAAACTAAGATTGTCAATTCATCTGAAATAAGTAAATCAGATTTATCAGGTCTCGATAAAATTTTAGATATAATTAACAATCTTAAAGCAAATGAGTATATAACTGGTTCAGGTCCTGGTTCAAAAAGATATATTGATGAGTCAGAGTTTAGTAATAAAAACATAAAATTAACGTGGCAAGAGTATGAACATCCAAAATATAATCAGTTATTTGGTGAATTTATACCATATTTATCAGTAATAGATTTACTTTTCAATCACGGTGAAAAATCAAAAGAGGTTATATGAAATCGATAATGGCAATTGGAGCTCATCCTGACGATATAGAATTTGGTTGTAGTGGAACACTATTAAAACACATAGATAAAGGTGACAAAGTTGTTTACGTTTGTATGACAAGTAGTCAATCAACCGATGGAGTAACTAAAAAAGTGCTTAGAACATCTGAAGAATTAACAAGTGAAGTCCATTGTGCAACACAATTAATGAAAATACCAGAAGATAGAGTTAGATTCTTACCATTTACAGATTTACACGTACCATTTGATTTTCAGAGTGTTTCTAAGTTAGATGAGTTAATTCAGAGATATAAAGTTGACACAATATATACTCATTGGGCCGGTGATTCTAATCAAGACCATATTGCAACATTTAAAGCAACCATGGCTGCAGCTAGATATGTACCAAATGTATTTTGTTATGAACAGATACCAGTACCTAGACATACTGAGAATGAAATGAAGATAAATTATTATAATGATATAAGTAATTATATTTATGATAAGATAGAGATAGCAAAATGTCATCAAAGTCAGATTAAAAAATATAAAAAAGCTGGGTTTGATGTACCACATAGATTGAAAGTTTTAGCAGAGTTCAGAGGTATACAAGCTAATTGTGATTACGCTGAAGGGTTTCATCTAATAAAGAAAGTAAATTAATGAATATAGAATTTGACGTAACATTACAATGTAATTTTAGTTGTTTGAATTGTAATAGACATAGTAACTTTAATGATTTAAAATCACCACACTCTGATAAACAAGTTGGTTTAGATTATTATGAAAATACTGACATTTCAATAGAAAAAACAATGAAATTTATTGATGATGTCAAAAAAAATGGCACTGTTGAAAGAATACATTTAATAGGTGGTGAACCTCTTGTACATCCTCAAATGGATAAAATATGTGATTTAATGCGTGAAGAGTTATGGGGTAAACACGTAAAAGAAATATTAATCATATCAAATATACATCCAAAGATGTTAAAAAAACATACTCTCGATACTGCAGAAGAAATTATACAGTATTTTCCTTTTCAACATATTGAAAAAGTAGAGTTAGAACATATACCTTCATTAGCTAGATTAGTGCTTCAGGTTGTTGCAGAGTATTTAAATGATACTAAAACATCTGTTGAAGATTTTGTAAATAACATTGATAGTTTTGAATTACCTATAAACGTACCTGATAAGAATTTGAGGTCAATACTTGAAGGGACATTTAAACTTGATAAAGGTGATATGAGAATGAACTGTAGTTTCTTTCACGGTATACCTGTTATAAATTATAAACCATTATCAGCTAAAGCAGATGAACATAGATGTACCATGGTAGCACCTTATGATAGTGGTCAAGAGATGAATGAAAAATGTGACCACCCTTGGCATTGTGGTGTCAACTATGCATGGGATGGTTATTATCCTTGTGCTAATGGTGCTGCTATAGCAAGATTATTTAATCTTGAAGACAAATATCGTATGGATAGTTTACCTTCAAAAGAATCTGATTGGGATGGTATTGATGAAAATGGTGATGCTTTAACTAAGAGTGAAGGTATGTGGGATTTATGTAAACTTTGTCAAGTTTCAGCTAAAAATCAAATGTGGGAACGTGACCACGGTAGACCAATTTCAGTAAGTTATAGAAAAGCTTTAGGTATGGAAGGTAATGAAAAAGTCAATGAGTATGTAGTTGAACAACACAAGAAAAAATTAGCAATTAATCCAGATTTCAAAGTAAAGTGATATGGCATCAGATATAAAAGAATATCAAAAATATTACGAACAATATCCAGACCAACATTATTTAACTATACCATTTGAACGTTACGTAGGTTTGACAAAAGTTTTCAGAGATATACCAGATGACGGTGATATAGCAGAACTAGGTGTAGGTTATGGTGGTACAACTTGTTTATTGAGTGATAGGTTTGTTGATAAAACTATTTATGCTTTTGATACATTTAAAGGTTTTAAACCATTACCAAAAAAATATACAAAAAACGAATCACCAAGGTGGAAAGATTGGGGTACAGAAACAATTTATTGGCCTGTAGTTGAAGATACATTAAGTATGTTGAAAAATGTAATTATGAAGAAAGGTATTTTTCCTGAAACAGCTAAAGATGTGAATACGAAGTTTAGTTTAGTTCACTTAGATGTTGACATATATTTAAGTACATTGTACGGTTTGGAATTTTTCTTTGATAAAATTGTACCAGGTGGTTTTATTGTTATAGATGATTTATTTTCAGAGAACTTTAAAGGTAGTTCTTTTCCACAAGTTAGACGAGCTGTAGAAGATTTTTATAAGAATAAAAATCAAGATTATAGAGATTTCATAGATTTTCAAGATGATATAGGACAAGGGATAATTAAATTTGATTATATCGACTAACCCAGAGTTTGGTGTAGAGTTAGCATTAGTTGTACCATATGCATATCATTTACATACTGAAGGTAAATTAGATACCGTCATAACTTCTAAAAGTATGAGTCCATTTTATTATTTTTGTGATGATGTTAGAGAAGACTTTACTCATAGAACTATAGATAATTCAGCAGCAGGTCTTGATGCTATACCAAATAATTGGATTCACGGTATAAACCCTTTAGAAGAACCTGGTGTTCTAAACTATGATGAATGGTTGACACCACCATATAAAGATTATTATAAAAATGATGAGTTTAATTTTGATAATAAACCTATTGTTTTCATAAGTAATAAGTATAATTTAGAGCATGGTGAAATACCACTTGGGTTCTTTGATGTTGAATGTTTGTACAATATGTTTGTAGATTTAACAAGCAAAGGTTATGTTGTAATTTATAAAAGAGCAACAAATAGAGAAGAAGAGTTTGCTATAGACCAAAATGAAATGAACTCATTACATCAAGGTTATGAAAATATATTAGCTGATGTTGAAGGTATAGGTAGAATATCAGACAGAGATTTACCAAAGTATATGGATGATGTTTGGTTATTTGATGATATACCAACTAAATATTCTTATAATGAAACACAACTAAAAATTATGGCTAATTGTGAACATTTTATAACTGTTTGTGGAGGTAATTCAATATTATCATCAATGTTCGGTGGTACTGTAATATCTTATGTACATAAGGGTAAAGAATTAAGACCTAATTACTTTGGTAAAAATAGTTATATTAGTAAATTATCGAATGCAAATGTTATACCAGTTTACGATGTAATAGGTTCTGTAAATAAAGAAACATATGGTCATAAAGTAAATGAAACAGGAAAAAACGATTACACAGGTTTAATGGAGACAATTAAGAATGAAATTAAATAATAGTTATATTATCGGTTGTCATATAATGTTTTATGAAATAGAAATGGTTGAAGAATATTTTCGTTCAGTTAGATATGCATTAGAAGAAATTGAGAACCCTGAAAAAGTTCGTGTTGATATATTATTCAATGTTTCACAATATTTTGAAGATTGTGAGAGTGAAGAAAAACTACAAGAGATAAAAGATAGATGTGAAAATTTAGTTGTACAAAACTTTGCATGGTGTGGGAATTTTCGTTATAAATTTTACTCAGATGATGAAAAACCCTACACAATGGCTGATTATCGTAGAGAGTTAAATAACAAAGGGATAGACTACGACTACACTATTTGGGGTGAATCAGATTGTCTTATGCCTAGACAACTTTTCGTAGTTTTAGAACAAATATCACAACATGCTAAAATGAATAATATTAATAGATATATCACTACATTTGCAGTTAGAAAAATGTGGGATGATAGTTGGAAAGTTTTAGAGCATAATGAGTTTACTGATAAACCTTATTATGATATGGATACAGAAGAAGACAAAAAGAAAGCAGAATCATCACCTTGGTCAATCAGATATACAATGAGTCAAGAAGAAATGGACGAGTTAAATAATAAAGTTGATGAGTTAGATGTAAGATTGTTAACACATCCAAAGTTTGATGGTAGTGGTCTCGTAATATCTAAAGATTTGTTAATGACTGGTGCAAACTTACCACCTGCTGTTTATATGAACGGTGATGATAGTGCATTCCTACAAAGTTGTTTATTACATATGGGTCAAAATTATAGACAGTTTGTAATAAAAAATATACTTAAAGTTCATAATAGAAATCATCCAAAGAAAAGAAACTACGTAATGGGTGAAGATAATAGTAAAAATACACATTTCAAGAGAGCAACACGAAACTGGTATAAAGAGTTTAATGAAGTTTCAAAAGGTAATATGGATAAACTTTATTATTCACAAGAACCTTTTTCAAAGAAAGAAATTAAAAAATGAATCTAGCAGTAGCAATAGATGATTTACATCCAGAACAGGGTTGGGGTTGTGAAGGTGATGTTCAAGTTGACTATTTAAGTTCTTTAAATAAAGATTTTGGTGTTAAGTTCACACTATTCTGTCCAAGTTATTATCATCATCAATATAAGTTGACAAAAGATTGGATTGACTTTTGGTTACAATATGATTGGGTTGAATTATCAAATCACGGTCATTATCACGATGTCAAAAAGTATACCAAAGAACAAATTGGTGAACAAGAATATTTAGAGTTGAATTATCAAGAAGCTAAAGATAGAGTAAAAGAAAGTTTAAGTCTATGGAAAAGTTGTGGTCATACACCCAAAGGTTTTAGGTCACCAGGTTGGGGTATCTCACAAGAATCAGCTAATGCTGTGAGTGAACATTTTGAATGGGTTGCACAACATCAAGATATCAACAGAGGTATAACTTTTAACTGTAAAACTTTATACGGTGAAGATGGTATACATTCTTCAGATAATTTAAAATTATATAATGATACATTTATGTTTCAATCTCACATTCAAGGCACTTGGAATGATAACGTATGGAATGAAGAAAATTATTTACATTTTCAACAAGTTATAGAATATTTATTATCACAATATGAATTAAAATTTGTTACAATGTCAGAATTAAAATGAATATAGTTTTTTTATCAGAGAGTAATATCAGAGGTAAAGTAGAGAGAACATTCGAAAATTCAAGAACAGAATTTGGTTGGAGTATTGCTTTAGATGCTGAATGGTTACCTATAACAGAAAATACAACAAAAAAATATGATTTAGGTATTGTGATAATACCGAAAAATAATCCTAATGTTGATTTAGATAGAATTAGAAATTTTTGTGATAAAGTAGCTGTAATGCAAGAAGGTCCACATTGGTATTTTCAAGATTATGAGATAGATAAACAATTTAATTACTATAATACTTTAATGAGTGCTGATTGGGTTTACTGTCATAATTATTCAGATACTAAATATTATAAAGGTCTAGGTTGTAAAGATGTTAGAATTATGAGAAGTCTGATGATACCAGATGGTATACAACCAAGAAGTGATTGGGGTGACGTTACAATGATAGGTGGTAATTTTGTCTCGTGGTACGGAGGTTTTGATTCTTACATAGTAGCAAGAGAAATAGGTGACCCAATAAGTTGTCCATCAATGGGTAGAAAACAACAACAAGAAGATTTGATAGATGATATTAATTATTTACCATATATGAGTTGGAGAGAATGGATTCATACTCTTGGTCAATTTAATATAGGTATTCATTTAATGAGAACACATGCAGCTGGTACATTTGCTATGAACTGTGCATTTCACGGTATACCTTGTATTGGTTATTATGGTTTAGACACACAAGAAATACTTCATCCATTATTGACAGTTGAGTTAGGTGATTTAAAAAGAGCTGTGAAGTTAGCTAAAAAATTAAAAAAAGACAAAGATTTTTACAATGATTGTAGTTCTGTAGCACGAGACAGATACTTGAATCAATATAGTGAAGAAGTGTGGTTAAAAAAATGGAGAGATGAAAATGAAACCAATTAGTTTTATTCAACCTAGTAGAAATAATCTAAAATATCTAAAGTGGTCGTATGATAGTATTAGAAAGAATCTAGGTTACTACCACGAGATATGTTGGGCTGATGACTTCTCGGATGATGGTACTTGGGAGTGGATGCAAGAGATAGCTGAGAAAGACCC
>MDSZ01252932.1_pt1 | contig 12800 bp, 12 predicted proteins | sample 811201 | NCBI WGS metagenome assembly MDSZ01 (sample SAMN05326647, study PRJNA326480) | marine metagenome | isolation source: seawater | place: Indian Ocean: North | collected 2010
ACACAACGATGACCTGCCGCCAAATGTGGCAGAAAGTATGTACTGGAAAACTTACAAACCCGTGGCCAGTTTTACTTGACCACTACAAGATCTTTTCTTACTCATGTATATAAACACAGTATTATTCAGATAATGGCATCTCCCCTTTTGCTTTCATTGCCAGATATCGTTACTCGCGCTATGTTCACATTTTTTATTTGTTCAACAATAATGAACGCAGTCACTTTATGAACGATCGCGCGTTCACTGTTCACTGTTCACTGTTCACTGTTCACTGTTGTTCATTATTATTGAACGTGATATTTTAGTGAACAACATACCCCTTAGGGCGTAACCCAATGCACACCGCATATGACGAACAACATATTGCAGAAACGGCGACAGCTGAGTTTCAGAGGGAGACTGGGCTGCAAGTACGCTTTGAAGGCTATAAAGCTCATGGGGCTGACGGCTTCTTATACATCGATAAAATCGGTGAAAAGCTCACCGCAGAGATCAAAAAATGGACGGCTCACACCCCAGTGGGAACTCTAATCAACAAAATGAAAGAGATCACTAGGTTTGAGGATGGCGTCCTTATTGCGGACTACATAAACCCCAAAATGGCCGAAAAGCTAAAAGCAGCTGACATTCAGTTTTTAGATACAGCAGGGAACGCATACCTTAATAAATACCCTCTCTATATATGCATCACAGGAAAAAGGCTGAAAGATAAAACCGCACCGGAGAAACCAAAAGGACGGGCGTTTCAACCTACTGGCATGAAGGTGGTATATGAATTTCTTGTAGACAAAAATCTTGCTAACGCTCCCTACCGAGAAATTGCAGACCGGGCAAATGTGGCATTAGGTGCAGTCGGCTGGGTGATTCGAGACTTGGCTGAACAGGGCTTCCTAGTCGAGAGGCAGAACGAGCGTCGACTGACAAACTATGACGAACTGCTCGAAAAGTGGGCTGAAAATTACCCTCAAAGACTCAGGAAAAAATTACTTTTAGGCACCTTCACCACGGATGAACCAGATTGGTGGAAGAAAATAGACCCACGTGACTATAACGCCGCATGGGGGGGTGAAATTGCCGCCGCAAAGTATACAAATTACCTAACCCCCAAAGATGCGACTATCTACATTCCAAAAGAGAAAAGGAATTTATTCTTGAAAGACGCAAGACTGCGCCGGGCACAAGAACTCGAGAAGCCCCACTTTACTATTGAACTATTGGAGCCATTGGGGGAGCACTTTGAAAATCAAGCTGGGTTGGCGCACCCAATTCTTGTGTACGCAGACCTACTCGCTACCGCGAATACTCGCAATATAGAAACGGCGCAGAAACTACGTGAACAATACCTCGATTAATATTTCCGGGAAGCTACACAGAGGGCTCGTGGAGCTATACCGCGACGTACTCACTATTGCGGATAAGTTTGACATCCAAGTGTTGGTTGTCGGTGCGATGGCGAGGGACCTTGTATTGGTTCATGGATTCGGGGCGACGATAGAGCGCGGCACACGCGATGTCGACTTCGGAATCAATGTCGCCACATGGGCAGACTTTCAAACCCTCAGGCAAGAGCTACTTCAGATTGGCTTCAGAGAAAACCCAGGAATTCAGCACAGGTTTGAGCGAAATGATAGCGATGGCTCGCCATGGGAAATTGACATTATCCCATTTGGCGAAATAGCAAGCGCACAGAAAGAAATAAGCTGGCCACCAAATGCAGATTTCGTCATGTCAGTTGCCGGTTTTGAGGAAGTTCATCTAAATGCGATCGCCGTGCAGATCAGCGAATCACCCGATACTGTCATATCTGTAGCCTCACCTGCTGGCATCGTACTGCTCAAGCTCATTGCCTGGCTAGAAAGAGACCGCGACAAGAAGCCCAAGGACGCGGAAGACATCAACTACATAATCTCTTCATACAGCAAAATTCCTGAAATATGTGAGGCGCTGTATGAAGACGGGCATATGGAAGCGCTCGAATGGGACGAAAGCTTGGCTAGCGCGAGGAAAATCGCAATCGACTGCGCACAGATCGCTAGCCCAGAAACAGCTCAACTCTTGATTGAAAAACTACTGTATAGCCCTGAGATGCTGGAACAGCTTTCCCGACAGATGCCTGGTTATGGGTATTCCTCGCCCGAAGAACAATTATCAGAATTTGCTAAATCGTTTATCGCAGCAACAGCGGAAAAATGATGCCAAAAAGAATTGGAGTTAAGCAACCGTGAATGCGGTAGAAATTGAAGAAGCGATCTCAGCGCTGGCGGAGCAAGCCTTTGATCCAGCAGAGTTTCCGTTCGCCTTCCTGGAGGCCTTTGGTAACAAGGCCACCACGATCAAGCGTCTGCGCACGGGCTCGACCAACTCGTCTGACCTTGGCGGTGTTCTACAGCGCAACAATATCCATCTTGTTGCCTGTGAGCAGGGGCAGGTACCCAGCACCTTGCAAGCACTGCGGCAAAGCCCTTCTACCGCGAAAGGGAAGGCCAAATTCATTCTGGCAACCGATGGTGCGGCATTGGAGGCAGAAGACCTGACAACTGGCGAGACAATCGCCTGCCAGTACAAGGATTTCCCCAACCACTTTGGTTTTTTCCTGCCACTTGCCGGTATTACTACGGTTAAGCAGATTCGTAACAACCCCATAGACATACAAGCCACCGGGCGCTTGAACCGGCTCTATGTCGAATTGCTGAAAACCAATGAAGACTGGGCCAGCGATGCGCGACGCCATGATATGAATCATTTTATGGCGCGATTAATTTTCTGCTTCTTCGCAGAAGATACCGATATTTTCGGTGGGGAAAACCTGTTTACGTCCACCATTGAGCAGATGAGTGATAGCCGTTCGGACAATACCGAGCAGGTAATTGGTGAGCTATTCCGGGCTATGGACACGAAAATTGAAGACCGGGCAGCTGCCAAGCTCCCGCGCTGGGCGGATGCCTTTCCCTATGTCAACGGAGGGCTGTTTGCAGGCAGTAAAGATATTCCCAAGTTTAGCCGCATAGCCCGATCTTACCTGCTGCATGCCGGAAGCCTGAACTGGCAGCAGATCAACCCGGATATCTTCGGCTCGATGATCCAGGCCGTTGCGGACGACGATGAACGCGGTGAGCTGGGTATGCACTACACCAGCGTGCCGAATATCGAAAAAGTGTTGAACCCCCTATTCCTCGATGACCTGCGGGCGCAGCTGGACGAGGCGGGAGAAAATGCCCGCAAACTGCTGAACCTGAGAAAGCGCTTGGCCAATATCCGTGTGTTTGACCCGGCCTGTGGCTCAGGAAATTTCCTGGTGATTGCCTATATTCGGATGCGGGAGATCGAGGCTGAAATTCAGATTCGAAGGGGTGAGGCGAACGATAAGTCCTGGATCAAACTGGAGAATTTCTACGGCATTGAGCTAAAGGACTTTGCCGCAGAAGTGGCGAGGCTTTCTCTACTGATTGCCGAATTTCAGTGCGATGTGCGATTTATCGGGCAGAAAGAGGCAAAAGCTCTTGTATTGCCTCTTAGGAAAACGGGACAAATTCATCACGGAAATGCTCTTAGATTGGACTGGCTCTCAGTATGTGCCGATGACGAAGGCGAAGCAGAAACATATATTTGCGGAAATCCCCCATACCTCGGCAAAGGAAAGAAAGAGCAATCGCACATTGATGATATGGAAGCGATATTTTCTGGGAGGTCAAAGCAGTGGGGGTATGTCGATTACGTCGGATGCTGGTTCATACTTGCGAGTGATTTTTGTCTTGCCACCAACGCGAAGGCAGCAATAGTAGCAACAAACTCCGTCTGCCAAGGTAGGCAACTTCCTCAGTTATGGCCTTGCGTGCTTAAGGGAGGAATAGAGATTAGTTTTGCTCATCTGTCTTTTAAGTGGTCGAACAGCGCCGTGAATAATGCCGGTGTAATATGTGTAGTAATAGGCATTTCAAAGGCAGGCCAGCATCAAGAAAAGCAAATATACGACCAAAGTTTGTCAAGGTCGGTCAAGAATATAAATGCATACTTGGTAGCTGGCGATGACGTGATTGTCGAGAGCAGACCGCGACCGCTCTCCGCACAACTACCGAACCTCGTCACAGGAAGTGTTCCAAATGACGATGGAAATTTGATTCTATCGGTGGAAGAGAAATTTTCCCTTCTCTCGAAAGATAAACCGTTAATTGGCTTGGTGAAGCCATTCATGGGATCGGCAGATTACCTCCAAGGCAAGATCAGATATTGCCTATTGATCGATGATTCTCAGCTTGAGCTTGTGAATAGTAGTGATGAGGTGAAAGAAAGACTAATACGCGTTCGACAAATACGTGAAAAGAGTAAGAAAAAGGAGACGCGAGAGATTCTTTCAAAGTTTCCCCATAAATTTCAACACCGAGCAGGCGTACCAGAAAAGCTTGCAATAATAGTTCCGTCTGTTAGCTCTGAAAGAAGAGAATGGTTTCCTGCAGGTGTTGTTTCATCAGGGGCAGTGATATCCAATCTTGCCTTTATGATGCTGGATGTAGAAATATGGAATTTTTCGATCGTGACATCCAAGCTTCACCAGACATGGATTTCTACTATATGCGGCAAGCTAAAAAATGATATTCGATACTCGAATACACTTGGCTGGAACACATTTCCGCTTCCAATGCTGACTGAGCAAAACAGGCTAGATTTAACTAAATGTGCTGAAGATATCCTGCTCGCACGAGAGAGCCATTTCCCGGCTACTATTGCCGATTTGTATGACCCAGAAAAAATGCCGGACAATCTACGCGAAGCCCACGAACGAAACGATGAGGTATTGGAGCGCATCTATATAGGCCGCCGTTTCAAAAACGACACCGAGCGCCTGGAAAAGCTCTTCGAGCTTTACACCAAAATGACAGCCAAAGGCACTGCTAGGAAGGCGAACTGACCATGATCAAGAATAAATCTGTCCCCTCCGTTTCCGTCAATTACGCCCGCAATGGCAGCTCCAAAAAATCCAATGAGTTGGGTATGCGGGTGATGCAGGAGCGTGCCTACAGCAAGCGCGGTGAGCAGTACCTGCTGATCAAATCGCCACCCGCTTCCGGTAAAAGCCGGGCACTGATGTTTATCGCCCTGGACAAGATTCACAATCAGGGGCTGAAACAGGCCATTATTGTGGTGCCGGAAAAATCCATTGGTTCCAGCTTTAACAATGAACCCTTGAGCAAATATGGCTTCTGGGCGGACTGGGTAGTACAACCCAAGTGGAACCTGTGTAATGCGCCGGGCGAAGACGGCGGCAAGGTTAATTCGGTTAAGGCCTTTCTGGAAAGCGAGGATCAGGTGTTGGTGTGCACCCATGCCACCTTCCGCTTTGCCGTGGATCGCTTTGGTCTTGAGGCTTTTGATGACAGGCTGATCGCAGTGGATGAATTCCATCATGTGAGCGCCAACCCAGACAACAAACTGGGCGCCCACCTCGGCCAGTTTATCAATCGGGGCAGGGTGCATCTCGTCGCTATGACCGGCTCCTACTTTCGGGGGGATGCCGAAGCGGTACTCGCACCGGAAGATGAAGCCAATTTCGAGACGGTCACCTACACCTACTATGAACAGCTCAATGGTTATGAGTATCTGAAAACCCTCGATATTGGCTACTACTTCTACTCCGGTTCCTATGCCGATGAAATCCTGAGCGTGCTTGACCCGGATGAAAAGACCATCATTCACATTCCCAATGTGAATTCGCGGGAGAGCACCAAGGACAAGCACAAGGAAGTGGAGCACATCCTGGAAGAGCTGGGAGAGTGGCAAGGCACTGACCCGGATACTGGCTTTCACCTAATCAAAACCCGGTCTGGCAAAATCATTAAAGTGGCCGATCTGGTAGACGACGATCCCGGCAAGCGGGAGCGGGTATCCTCAGCGCTCAAACGCGCGGACGAAAAGGACAATCGCGATCACATCGATATCATTATTGCCCTGGGCATGGCGAAAGAGGGTTTTGACTGGATTTGGTGTGAACACGCATTGACCGTTGGCTATCGCTCCAGTCTGACGGAAATTGTGCAGATTATTGGCCGCACCACCCGCGATGCCAAGGGCAAGACCCATGCGCGCTTCACCAATCTGATTGCCGAACCCGACGCCGAGGAGGGAGCGGTGGCTGATGCCGTTAACGATACCCTAAAGGCGATTGCCGCTAGTCTGCTGATGGAGCAGGTGCTTGCTCCAAAATTCAATTTCACCATTAAAAAGACCGGCAGCGGCCCAGTAGAGGGATATGACTACGGCCCCGGTGGTTACAACCCCGATGGCAGCAATGTCGGGGTGAACGAACAGACTGGTCAGTACCAGATAGAAATTGGTGGCCTGAGTGAGCCAAAGAGCAGAGATGCCCAGCGCATTTGCCGGGAAGACCTGAACGAGGTCATTACTGCCTTTGTGCAAGACAAAACTGCATTGGAGCGCGGGTTATTCGATACCGAAATGGTGCCGGAAGAGCTGACCCAGGTACGCATGGGGAAAATTGTCCGGGATAAATACCCGGAGCTTGATGACGACGACCAGGAAGCTGTGCGTCAACATGCCATTGCGGCACTGAACCTGACCCAGAAAGCCAAGCAACTGGCTGGTGAGATAGAAGAAAGTGACGAAACCGGCAGCAGGAATACAGCGCTGATTGACGGCGTGCGCAAATTTGCGATGGATGTGCGCGACCTGGATATCGACCTGATCGACAGCATCAACCCATTTGGTGAAGCCTACGCAATTTTGGCCAAAACCATGAGCGAAGATAGTCTTAAACAAGTGGCTGCCGTGATCGCTGGCAAGCGAGTGAACCTATCCCTTGAAGAAGCCCGTGAGCTGGCGAAACGCGCTTTGAAATTCAAACAGGAGCGTGGCCGCTTGCCCTCCATAACCTCTCCCGATCCGTGGGAGCAGCGCCTGGCAGAAGGCATCGCCTTCCTGCAACGTAAAGCAGCGGAGAACAGCAATGGCTGATATGACCGATGCGGAACTGCTGGCAGCATTAGGCGTCGAGGCAGAGCCCAAGAAGAAGGTTGCTCGCTCTCCTCGGGAAGAGCGAATTATTGCCGGATTTGAGGAAATTCAACGCTTCGTTGAGGAGCACGGCCATGCCCCTCAGCACGGCGAAGATCGGGATATTTTTGAGCGAATTTATGCCACTCGATTAGATCAAATCCGACGACAGAAAGAGTGTCGGGAACTGGTGTCAGAATTCGATCATCAAGGCTTGTTGGGCACAGAAACGGTTGAACTAGAAGGTGATACCGAATCACTTGATGATGAAGAGCTGCTGGCCCAACTCGGTGTTGAAGCTGTCGCCGATAACGATATTACCCAGCTCAAGCATGTGAAGCCGAGGGCTGAAATTCGGGCTGCTGAAGAGATCGCCAGCCGGACTAAGTGCGAAGATTTCGACAAGTTCGCGCCCATATTTGAAGCCGTTCAGAAAGAACTGGATAGCGGGTATCGAGTTACCAAACCGTTCCAAGAAAAGGCTGACGTTCGCCCCGGTGATCTGTATATCCTTTCTGGGCAGAAGGTATTGGTCGCGGAAGTCGGCGAGGAGTTTGTGACCGATTACAACCGCCGAGATTGCCGTCTGAGAGTGATCTACGACAACGGTACAGAGAGTGACATTCTACTCCGCTCTTTGCAGCGCGCGCTGCATAAAGACCCTGCTGGCAGAAGGATAATAGAGACTGCGGCAGGCCCGCTGTTCGAGGACGAAGCGGACACAGACGATACGGCTAGTGGCACCATTTATGTGCTGCGAAGTCAGTCCGACCACCCTATGGTTGCCAAAAACCGGGAGATCATTCACAAGATCGGCGTGACCGGCGGCGACGTGAAAAAGCGCATCGCCAACGCCGAAAATGATCCCACTTTTTTGCTTGCGCCGGTCGAAATTGTAGCGACTTACGAGCTGTACAACATCAACCGGGTCAAGCTTGAAAAGCTGCTTCACAGGTTCTTTGAGTCGGCCAGGTTGGACATCCAGATCAAAGATCGCTTTGGAAAGCCTGTCGTGCCCAGAGAGTGGTTTTTTGTGCCTATGTTTGTGGTTGATCAGGTAGTGGAGAAGCTTAGAGAAGGTAGCCTCGGGGACTTCTACTACGACCTTGATTCAGCATCCTTACGTATGACCCAAGAATAATGAGCTTGGGTATATTAAGTCCTAAATAAGCTAGGTAGATGTCCATCTAATGGCGGCCTTAGTCTTCCAGCATGTCTCTTAGCTCCTTCTTTACACGCGCATAAATATCTCTGTGCTCTTTATGTAAGTAGTGGCGCAAAAGCAATAATGTTTCGATCTGAAGTTTCTTCGAAAGGTCTATAAAATCTTCGAAGCTTTTTCCGATAGATCGATCTTCCAGAGAGTGATCGCCAATATGCATGAGCTCTTTAACGGCGGCTCCAAAGCTCATTCGTCGGTTAGCTCTGTAGCGCTCGATCATGTCTAATTCCAACCTGGTGAATCTGATTGTATGTGATTTGCTAGGCATATCTAAGTTCTCGCATCTAATTGATAATTAAAGATAATTGCAATGCAATACAAATTCCCAACATGCTTGTAATACAGCTATAACCACAGAGCATGCGGGTTTCGGGCGCAATGTAATTGCATCGGGTGTGAAGAAACGTTCTCCGAGCAACGCTCGGGAAAAGCAATAATTTGAAACGAATTGTTTAACCTGTTTTTGGAGTACCTGCGTGCGAAATTATTTTCAACTTTGACGCATGGGAACAGCGGCCAGTGATCAGGTTCTCCAAATTTAATTATCGAATTGGCAGAGGTTTTTCTATGACCAAATGGGTGCCTTTTTTGAACCCGTTTGGGTTGCAATCCCAAGGACGATTTTTCTAAATCAATGCTTAACTTGCGCGCTAATACAGGTTGGTTTTTTTGGCTTAACTCTTCAGCTTTTTGCTGGACATATTTTGCATTTTTAATTAGCAAAAGCGTTGCTGAATTGTCTGTGCCATTTTCGACTTTCAGAGAGAGACTCCAGCTATCCACAGTTTTCATTGCCAGATACAGGGCAATAACTGAAATAAAGGTATTAGATAGTTGTGATATAGGGACTACAGGGGCATCCTTCAGAGCCTTTCTTGGTGGGCATTTCAGCCATATTGCATCACAGCATCTGCGTGGAATCATCACGCCTCCTGCTAATATTCATCACATGATCTGCTAGCCGCATCACACCATCTGCTAATACCCATCACATCTCCTGCGCAGGGCATCACGCCAGCTGCGTGGATAACTTCGTTGATTCACAGGGTTACCCACAGGAGCGAAATGTTTTGGGAACATCCGGTGGAAACGGCCAGAGTGTTATTCCGTTACTTGTGAAAGAAAATCTAACTTCAGGATAGACATCTAATACCGCTTTAAATGAGCGCTTGAAACAGTATCTGAAGTGGTAGCGCTTCTCGATATTGTTTCCGAATTGACGGAATAATTGCTCCCAAGAAATGTTAGTGCGCCTACATAACGAGTCAGCCCGACTCGTTAACCAGAAATAGATATCTAATTGCGTTGGTTTGGCTGAGAGTTCTATCAATGTCTGGCGCCTTACCGGGAATGCTCGTTCAATAATATCTTGGAAAAAACGCTGGCTAAGAATGATCTCTGATTGCCACGCACCACGCCCAGAACTTGCATCCCACAGCATCACACCCTCTTCAGACAGGGGATAGTGTACCCAGCACCACTTTTGGTGATGAATTTCCTCGTAGTGCATGACCGTTGAAAACAAGCTCATGGATTGCTGCTTTAGAGCGCGTACAGAGCCGTTCTTTCCTCCAGTAGAGGAACGCCCCAAAGATTGAAGAAATGATGCCTGAGAGCTTCCCAGGCTGATTTTATGACGCCTCGTTATCTTCGCCATTGTCGCAAGGTATACGATAAGAAGTCGTGGATAGGCACCGTATGGAAGGCCGTACTTAGATGGAGCCATCATGTAGAAATGATAGTCTCCATTTGATGAATGAAATTCCAACTCTTGCCGCTTGCAAACAGGCATCGTGATTTTTGACATCCAGTGCGGTGCGTAAACGACATCAAGATTTGAAAAGATCGGGAAGTCAGCAGCGTTCATCGTTTGATTCGGCCGCCAAAAGCTTTCTTTGCAATCTCTTCGTCATTGGACTCGACTTGAGTCTCCATCCAGGCATCGAACTTATCCTCAGGAAAAAGTCGCTTCTTCCCAATTTTTATCGATGGCGGCATTTTCTTTTTAGTGCTTAGCCTGTTATGTGCCGTGCCAATGCTGATGCGTAAACGATGACATATTTCGTCGATGGTGAGGTATCGTGTGCTCATTTAAACATCTCAATTCAATTGATATTGATTGATAAGTTAGCACTAATGTTTATTTATGTAACGCCATGAAAAATATACAAAATATAGCTCTTTGCCCACATAACTATATGCTTTGTTAACAATGGTGTATCTAGTGTTTTCACTAATGGTTTTTTTGTTGGCAAAAGATATGTTTTTGTTAGGATAAATGTGGAAAAATATTTTATAAATTACAAATAATTAATAAATTTATTTTTCAGATTAACGATTTTGATTTCGATTCGGATAGCGAAAAGGTGGTCACGGCTAGATTATGACCATAGAAATTTTCAGAAAAGGCGCAATACAATAACTTTGCGCCCTGAGTATGTATTAGAAAGAATTATTTGAATTTAAAGAAATCGTAAGTAAAAACGTAATCGACCATTTGAGAGCCGGGCTGTTTTTCAATGGAAACGAGTCGGACATTGCTAATGCCGTCAGCACCCTTTTGGCAGGCAACTTGAGCGGTGCCTTTCAGTTGCTTCCGTGCAATTTCTGCGGCTTGGTTCCCCGTTTTGCTAAGTGGGTTTACTGGGATTGCCTCAATAGAAATATCTAGCACTTCTGCTCTATTCCAGTCGGTTGGTGAGGTCGTTACCACGCAGCCCAGTACGTTGGCGCTCAGTTTTAACAGGAGTATTATTAATGGGGTTCTGTTCATGATTTCTCAGTATGGAGGCAAGGATGTCACAAGAGAATCTCGATGAAACAAATCCTGTCGCGAAGAAATTGGTTCGCATCCTGCTCATTACAAGTGGCATCGTTGGCTTAGGTGCCACAGGCATTTTGCTGCTTCTGGAATATGGCTTTGGTTTGGAGACCCCCGGTTTCTGGAAGGCTCTTGGCCCAATAGTATTCATTCTTGTGGGCCAGGTTGACGGCTACCTACATGGCGCTTTTAAAGAAGGATGTTACCAATCTGGTAGCTCCAGCTACGGCGATGCTCACATGAGAGCTTGCGCAAATCAGCAATCCACTGGTGTTTATCACGATCCACAGGGTGGTCTTTAATCGGTTTTTCGCTCTCAAAAGCGGCGGTAGGCTCGCCGTAACTTGTGCATGTCAGCCAAGCGAAAAAGATTTCGCATGTGAAATCTTCTCCGGGCGTGAAACATTGGGACAAATTTGGGACATTTTATTTGTGATTTGTCGGTATCCTGCGTGATTGGCCGGCAAGAAATGGGCATTAAAAACAAATAGTTAAACGTTTTTGTTTTGATTTTGTTGTGGCTTTTATTGGGCTCCGGAGGCAAAGGTCAGAGGTTCGAATCCTCTCGGGCGGGCCATTTTTAGACGATAAACCCCAATAAAAACAAATAGATAACAAGGGGGCTCGAGGGTCTAAAGTGGCTCAAAGCCCTGCGAATTGCGCTCTTGGGACAATTCTGGGACACTCGGTATTTCAAGGACAGAAATCAGGGTGAGAAAGTGGCCACTTTCACCAAGCGACCCGGCAACAAGGTGCAAGCTAAAGTTCGCCGCAAGGGCTACGAGCCCCAATCCAAAACCTTTGCAAATCTAACCCTTGCCAAGCAGTGGGCGCGCCTCGTCGAGTCTGAGATGGATCGGGGGGTATTCCTGTCCACCAGCCAGGCCGAAACGACAACCATTGCCGAAGCCATCTCCCAGTACGGCAAAGAAGTGGCTCCCACCAAAAAATCGGTCGAGTCGATAAATTGTCGGCTGAAGCGGCTTGATCGTCATCTGGGGCATCTGACGTTAGCAGCGGTGACGCCTGGCACGATCAAAGAGTATCGGGATTTTCGGGCGGAAACGGTCAGCAGCGATACGGTTCGAAAGGAAGTTCAGCTACTCAGCCAGATTTTTAAAATCGCCCAGCGCGAATGGGATATCTATCTGCCACACGGTAATCCCGTCGAATCCATCGCCCTGCCCAAGAAAGCCAAAGCCAGAGAGCGCCGCCTACAGCCTGGCGAAGAGGAAAGTTTGCTCAATGCAGCTGGCGAGTACGGCGGCTTTATTGGCAACATTATTCGATTGGCCATTGAAACCGGCATGCGTAGAGGGGAATTTACCGCTCTTCGCTGGGAAGATGTGAACCTGATTCGGCGTACAGCTACTCTGAGGGACACGAAGAACGGCGAGGATCGCACTATTCCTCTGTCCAGTACGGTGGTGTCTATCCTCTCAAAGGAGCCTCGTCATATTTCCGGAAGGGTATACCCGATCCGTAGCGACTCAATTACTCAAGCTTTTGACCGGGTTTGCAAAAAGGCGGGGATTGAAGACCTGCGCTTCCATGACTTGAGGCACGAGGCCACAAGCCGTCTGTTTGAGCTGGGGCTTGGGATAATGGAAGTATCTGCAATTACGGGGCACAAAGATTTAGCGATGCTCAGTAACCGTCCGGTGAACTCACCTGCTATTTCGTGCGCTCATCCGCAATCATAGTGTCCACTTATTTTAAGTGGACACTTAGCTATGGATACACAAGGGT
>MDSZ01141662.1_pt1 | contig 12799 bp, 8 predicted proteins | sample 811201 | NCBI WGS metagenome assembly MDSZ01 (sample SAMN05326647, study PRJNA326480) | marine metagenome | isolation source: seawater | place: Indian Ocean: North | collected 2010
ATTTCCAGTCGCAGTTGAGGAAGATGCCTTTCTTCCTACATATTTAACGTTGATATCTTTTAAATTTATTATTTCAAGAGTTCTATCGATATAATTTCTTACAGTATTCCAAGCACCCATATTTTTTGGTTCTTCTTGACACCAAATAAATTTTGCATTTTTGTAACGTTTAAGAACATTAGCAAGTGTTTTTGCAGGAAATGGATATAATTGCTCTAAACGCACAAAAACTACCGCGTTATTTTTAATTTTTTCCCTTTCTTCAATTAGGTCGTAATAAATTTTTCCAGAGCACAACACTACTTTTTTTACTTTCTTGTCTTTTACGATTGTGATTAATTTATTTGCTTTAATATATGCATCATCTTCTAAAACTCTATGAAAAGAGCTATTTGAAATAAATTCAGATATATTTGATACACATTTTTTATGTCTTAAGAGAGACTTTGGTGTCATCACGATCAAAGGTTTTCTAAATTCTCTATGCATTTGCCTCCTTAAAACATGAAAATAATTTGAAGGTGTTGTACAGTTGACTACCTGAATATTTTCACCCGCACACAATTGAAGAAATCTCTCTAACCTTGCTGACGAATGTTCTGGTCCTTGACCCTCGTATCCATGAGGTAACAACATTACTAGGCCGCTAGCTCTTCCCCATTTAGACTCAGATGAAGTAATAAATTGATCAATGATTACCTGACCGCCATTTGCAAAATCACCAAATTGAGCTTCCCATAACACTAGTGTTTCAGGTTCTGATAAAGAATAACCAAACTCAAATCCTAGTACTGCAAGCTCAGACAATAAACTATCTATAACCTCAAATTTCATTTGACCTTTTTCAATATTATTTATCGGGATATACCTATCATGATTATCCTGATTTCTTAAAATTGCATGTCTTTGGCTAAAAGTTCCTCTTCCTGAGTCTTGGCCTGATAATCTGACTGAAAATCCCTCAGTTAATAATGAACCAATAGCTAAGCTTTCCGCTGAAGACCAGTCGATTTTACCAGATAGAAGTGACTGATATCTCAACTCAAAAACTTTTTTAAGAGTTTTGTGAGCATTAAAGTTAGAGGGAATAGCAAAAATTTTTTTTCCTACTTTTATTAATTTTTCTCTATTAAATCCGCTTGCACCTCTTTTATCTTTACCGAGACCAGGTCTAAACCTAGACCATACACCATCAAACCATTTTAATTCAGATTTGTAATTCTTTGAAATCTTAAATTCTTTTTCTAAATAATTTTTAAATTCATTTTTTTGATTTTGCAATTTTTTATCGGACGTTAATCCTTCGGCAGATAATTTTTTTCCGTATAAATTTAGTGTAGTAGGATGAGATTTAATTTTTTTATACATAATGGGTTGTGTAAAAGAAGGTTCGTCACCTTCATTGTGACCAAATCTTCTATAACAAACCATATCAATTACTACATCTCTATTAAATTTTTGTCTGTATTCAGTGGCAATCTTTGCACAGTGTACCACTGCTTCGGGATCATCACCATTGACATGAAATATTGGAGCTTGTGCAGTTTTAGCAACATCTGAAGGGTAGGGAGAAGATCTGGCAAAACGTGGAGCAGTGGTAAAACCTATTTGATTATTAACAATGATATGAATAGTTCCTCCAATATTATGTCCTGGCAATCCAGACATTGCAAAACACTCTGCTACAATACCTTGTCCAGCAAAGGCAGCATCTCCATGCATTAAAACAGGAATAACTTTTTTTCTCTCCTTATCTTTATGAAAAAACTGTTTAGCTCTTACCTGGCCTAACACAACTGGATTTACGGCTTCTAAATGAGATGGATTGTCTGTAAGACTAATATGTACATTATTACCATCAAATTCTCTGTTAGATGAAGCTCCAAGGTGATATTTTACATCGCCTTCAAAATCTTTTCTTGCACTTACAGATTTTCCAAAAAATTCACTAAAAATTGCTCTAAAAGGTTTTCCCATCACATTAGCTAAAACGTTCAGTCTGCCTCGGTGAGGCATGCCAATTTTAATTTCTTTAGCACCTAAACTCCCTCCTCTTTTAATAATTTGTTCTAAAGCAGGTATAAGTGACTCTCCGCCATCGAGGCCAAATCTTTTTGTTCCAACAAATTTTACGTGTAAATATTTTTCAAATCCCTCTGCCTGAACAATTTTATTCAAAATTGCTCTTTTGCCATTATCTGTAAAAGAAATATTTTTTTCTGGTCCCTCAATTCTATTTCTTATCCAAGCCTTTTCATCTGGATCTCCCATGTGCATAAACTCATAACCAATATTGGAGCAATATGTTTTTTTAAGAATTTGTAAAATTTGACTTAAATCTGCGTATTGAAGTCCGAGAACACCATCAAGAAATATTTTTCTATTAAAATCTTTTTTTGTAAAACCATATGTTTCAGGTTTAAGTTCAGGGTGTTCTTCTTTTATTTGTATCGATAATGGATCTAAATTCGCTATTAAATGTCCCCTAATTCTGTAAGCTCTTATCAACATTATTGCTCTTACTGAGTCTTTTGAAGCCTCCTTAATAGAAGTTAGGCTTTGACTTTCTGTACTTCGATTTTTTTTTAAATCATCTATCTTAACATCATTTTTTTTAATTTTCTTTTCTGGAGACCAACTTGGTCCTCTAAGATCTTGGAGAATTAATTTTTCATCCTCACTAAGACCATCAAAAAAATTTCTCCAACTTTCAGGCAAAGAGTTTGGATTTGATAGATAATCTGAATAAAATTGATTAATGAACTCTGAGTTGACTCCAGATAAAAATGAGGTTTTTTTAAAGGTTATATTATTATCTGATGATGACATAGATTTTTATCTTAACATAAATAAACAAAAATCAACTATTTAGTTTATTTAATAAGGTTTTGCCTATATCTGCTGGTGATTTTGAGATAGTTATTCCTGCTGATTTCATTGTTTCAATTTTGTCCTCTGCTCCACCTTTGCCACCAGAAATTATTGCGCCAGCATGCCCCATTCTTCTTCCAGGAGGGGCTGTCAATCCAGCAATAAAACCTACCATAGGTTTTTTTATTTTTTCCTTTTTTAAAAATTCTGCTGCTTCCTCCTCAGCTGTGCCACCTATTTCTCCAATCATAATTATCGACTTTGTATCATCGTCCTTTAAAAATAACTCCAAACAATCAATAAAATTTGTTCCATTAATTGGATCTCCTCCTATCCCAATACAAGTTGATTGGCCCATTTTATTTAATGTAGTTTGAGCTACAGCTTCATAAGTCAAAGTTCCGGACCTTGAAACAATTCCAACCGAACCTTTTCTATGAATATTCCCCGGCATTATACCAATTTTACACTCATCAGGTGTAATTACACCTGGACAATTAGGGCCAATCAATCTCGATTTACTTTTTTTAAGAATTTTTTTTACTTTAAGCATATCTATTACTGGAATACCCTCAGTAATACATACGATTAATTCTATTTCAGACTCAATAGCTTCAATAATAGCTGCGCCAGCAAATCGAGGAGGAACATATATCATTGTTGCGTCAGCAGAAGTTTTTTCTTTTGCCTCTTGTACAGTGTTAAAAACTGGAAGACCGAGATGTTTTTGCCCGCCTTTCTTTGGTGTAACACCTCCTACCAATTTTGTACCATATTTAATCGCTTGTTCAGAATGAAATGTACCATGTTTACCTGTAAATCCTTGGCAAATTAATCTTGTATTTTTATTTACTAGTATAGACATTTATTTAATTGCATTTACAATTTTTTTTGCAGCATCATTTAAATCATTAGCAGACAAAATTTTAAGATTTGATTTATCTAAAAGTTCTTTTCCTTCCTTAAAGTTTGTTCCTGCTAACCTTACAACAAGAGGTACAGATAAGTTTACTTGTTTTGCGGCATCTATAACCCCCTGAGCTAGGACATCACATCTCATTATACCTCCAAAAATATTTATAAGAATTCCTTTTACATTTTTATCGGCAAGAATTAACTTAAAGGCTGCTGTCACTTTCTCTTTCGATGCACCTCCACCTACGTCCAGAAAATTCGCAGGTTCTTTTCCATACAATTTAATTATATCCATTGTTGCCATCGCCAGTCCTGCTCCATTTACCATACATCCAATTGATCCATTGAGTTTAATATATGCCAAATCGTATTTACTTGCCTCAATTTCCGCTGGATCTTCTTCACTCAGATCTCTTAACTTTAAAATCTCAGGTCTTCTAAAAATTGCATTGTCATCAAAATTCATTTTAGCATCCAAGCAAAGTAATTTTTCGTCTTTTGTAATAATTAGTGGATTAATTTCAATTAAACTTGCATCTTTTTCTATTAAAATTTTAAACAAGGATTTTATTAATTTCTTTGCAGTTTGTGTTTGATTTTCATTTAATTTAAAAATTGAAATAATTTTTTCTATCTCATTTTCATTAGGTCCCTCTGGGTTAAAATCAACTTTATTAGTAATGATTTTATGAGGTGATTCTTTAGCTACCTTTTCTATGTCCATCCCTCCCTCTGTACTGCTTATAAAAGCAATTTTTGAGCTCTCTCTATCAACAACGCAAGAAAGATAAAACTCTTTTGCTATATCAGAAGCCTCTTCAATGTATAGTCTTTTTACTTCTTTTCCCCCAGGTCCTGTTTGGTGAGTAACTAATATTTTTCCGATCATTGACTTAGCTTCTGACTCTAATTCGGATTTGTTTTGTATCAGTTTTACACCACCAGCTTTTCCTCGCCCACCAGCATGAATTTGTGCCTTTAAAACGAATTTAGAACCATTTAGTTTTGAAATATTTTTTTTGATCTCCTCTGCAGAAAAAACAACTATTCCTTTTGAAACCGGCGCTCCAAATTCTCTCAAAATATCTTTAGCTTGGTGTTCGTGTATATTCATAAATTAAATCTTTTAAAAATTATAAATTGCAAGATTTGTTATATTCATATTTTGTGACAATTAAATTTATTTTATTACTAGTGAAACACTCTGGGTTGACATACCTAAAAAGTTCTTTTGAGGCAACTGGTTTGATTACATATATTGCTTCTATCTCTTTATTCAATATTAATCCAATTAAATAATTTCGATAATTTTTGAAATATTTATTATTTTTAACAGGATAAGCAGCGCCGTTGGAAATATACCACCTACTTGGTGAGTTTAAGTTTTGATCCAATAATGAGGAGAGAAATGAATAATTCGATATAATCATTTTTTTTTGGTTATTTTCTTTTAAATTGATTATAGTTTTTTTTAATAATTCTATTTCCATCATTGGTTTCTCTTTATAGGACGGAGAAATCCAACTTAAGCCATCTAGTTTTTTATCCAAAATACCTGCATCAACTGCTAAATTAAAATCTACATTTTGCATTTCATGAAATTTTCTTCCCTCGTTATATCTCAGGTGGTATTTAACAGTAAAAAAAATACAAATAATAATTAAAAGATTATTGATTAATTTTTTTTTGTTCAAATTCATTTGAACAAGCTCGGAATGTAATAAAGAACAAAGCAAAGGAATTAGAAATAAAATGAACAGCTGGTTTTGAGTGTTCATCTGATGAAACATTAGACCAAAACTTAAAATTAGTATTGATAAAAAAATAAAAAATTCTGAGTGCAGAAAGTATTTTTTGACAGAATAAAATTTATAAATATTCAGTATAATAAGTGGTATTAAGAAAAAATAAACAAACTTGAAATTAAAAATTATATTTTGAAAAGATAATAAAAGATTCTCATACCGGTTGTTGGCAATTGTCATTGGAAAATAAAAATATTGCTCTAAGAATAAGTTTAGAGGAATTCCTTGATAAAAAATAAATAAAAAAGTAACAAATAAAAATATTATTGATGAGAAAAACATGAGAAGAATTAATTCAAATTTTTTTAACAAAAAAATATAAAGAAGAAGAACTGGTGCGAATAGTAAAAAAACATATATGGTTGGCGCTGATTTTGTTAAAAATGCAAATCCAATTAATACAGGAATAAAAAAGAAATTTTTTTTATTCCCATTTTTTACACCAAAAATAAATAAATAAATTGCTGCTAAACATAATAGGGAGGCATGATTGTCGACATAGAGAGTACCTGAGGTTGTATAGGCAAGAACAGAAAATGTGATTGCATAAAAAAAACTAAGATTATTTCCTAATTTAATCTCCTTAACGAAAAAAAAAGTCATACCTGCAATTAAGCAATTAATAAGAGACGCGTGAAAGATGTAAACTTGAAAATTTATGCCAAATAACCAAAAAAAAACAGTTTGAACATAATCAATGAACATGCCAGAAACTAACCAGTAATCTTTAAAAGGAATATCTCCTTGTAAAATTCTGTACGCAGTATCAAAATAAGCCGTACTTTCGATTGGAAAGATGCCCTTGTTACCATAATATTGATTAATTGAGATACTAAATAATATGACAATCAATAAAAGAAAATTTTGAGTATTCAAAAATTGTTTATTGATCATCAGCTGATAGATTTTATTTATAAATAACTATATACTTTAAAATCATGAAATATCAATCAATTTCATCTTTAAATTGGACAAACAATACTGAATTGAAAACGAAAGTTTTTTTCCCAAAAGATTTAATAAAATTAAAAAAATTTTTAGATAAAAAAAGTTTTATTATTACTGGAAATCAAAGATCATATGGTGATATGGCAATAAACTCTAAATGTATTGTTTCAATGAAAAATTTTGACAATATAATTAATTTTGACAAAAAAAATGGGATTTTAGAAGTTCAAAGTGGAGCTTTATTGTCAAATATTCTAGAGTTAATAATTAAAGATGGTTGGTTTTTCCCCGTTACGCCAGGTACTAAATATGTTTCTGTTGGTGGAATGATTGCAAATAATATACATGGAAAGAAGACTTCTAACAATCAAATCAAATTTTATATTAAAGAGTTTAAAATTTTGCTACAAAACAAAAAAATTATAACTTGCTCTCCGAAAAAAAATAAAAAACTTTTCGATCTGACTATCGGTGGTTTTGGATTAACTGGTGTAATTTTATCCGCAAAAATTAAATTAAAAAAGATTGAGTCATCATATATTGATCAAGAAATTTTAAGTTACAAATCATACTCAGAATTTTTCTCTCATTTAAATACCATAAAGAAATACGATTATTTTGTGAGTTGGGTACAAAGTTTTAATTATAAAACAATAAAAGGATTATCATATTTCGGAAAACACTCAAAAAATTTAAAAAAAAATAAATTAAAACTCAATGACAGAAAATTATCGATATTAGATTTTGTAATATTAAAAATTTTCACTCAAAATTATTATGGAGTCAAAATAATCAATTTCTTACATGGTGTTTTTAAGTCGTTATTTTTTAAAAGAACAATTAACATCTATGAATATTTCTATCCACAGGATAGGTTTACAAATTGGAATAAATTATATGGGAATAAAGGTTTTGTTCAAATACAATTTTTAGTTCGAAAAAAAGATTTTATTAAAATAATGGGAGTTATTGCAGAATTTTTTAAAAAAGAAAAATTATTTAGCGCTTTCATAGTAGCTAAGAATTATAATGAAAAGGGCTCTTATCTTAACTTTGTAGGAAAAGGTATATCAATTTCAATGGATATCCCGATTAATAAGAATTTTTCAAAAATTAAAAAATTTTTTAACGAACTATTTATTAGGTATAATACTCAAGTAAATTTATCAAAAGACTCAATTGCAAATAAGAAAATTTTCGAGAAAAATGGGAAATATTTCAAATTTAAAAAAGACCTTTCAATTGTTAACGCGAAAAGGACATTAAATTCAATTTTCTCCCAACGCTTAGGAATATAAATGGAAAAAATATTAATTTATGGTGGAAGCTCTCAGATTTCGATTGAGCTAATTAAAATCATTTATAAAAGAACAGATAAGTTTATTATTTTTTGTCGAAACAAAAAAATCCTTGAAAAAAAATTTAGTGAATTAAATTATAAAATTGAAAAGTTTGAACTACATGAGGTCGACTTAGAAAACTTGGAAAAAAACCTTGAAATTGTCAAATCGATAAATAATCTTAGGGGTATTTATTGGGTTGCAGGTTTTACTGGTAAACCTACTATTGAATTTCAAAATGAAAAAGATTGTAAAAGAAATATTAATGTAAATTTTTTTCACCCATTGTTAATAATAAATAATCTAATTAGTAAGTTGGAAGAAGGAAAAAATTCTTTCTTAGCTGTGGTTACCTCTGTGGCTGGTCTTAGAGGTAGATCAAAGAATATTTTTTATGGAAGCGCTAAAGCGGCAATGATAAGTTATTTATCAGGATTAAGACAAAAGTATAACAAAAAGTTTACAATATGTACTGTTATACCAGGATACATATCTACCTCAAAATTCAATGTCGATGCTCCGAAGTTTTTAGTGTCAGAGCCATCAAAACTAGCAGAAAAAATCGTTGAAGGTATAGATGGTAAAAAAGAAATTGTTTATTGCAGTTTTACATGGAGAATAATAATGATGATAATTAATCTGATACCTGAAAAAGTTTTTAAAAACTTAAAGTTTTAAATTAAGGCTTTATCGATTTTTTTTGCAGCCTCAAATAGTTCTTTCACAGAGTTAATTGAAATTTTAAAATTTTTCTTTTCTTCTTCATCTAGTTCAATTTCAATTATTTTTTCAACACCGTTCTTTCCTATAATAACTGGTACACCAGCATAAATATCACTAAAGCCGTATTCTCCGCTCAAGTGGGCTGCGCAAGGTAATTGTTTTTTTAAATCTTTTAAATAACTTTCAGCCATTTCGACGCCTGATGCTGCAGGGGCATAAAAAGCAGAACCCGTCTTTAAGTGCTTTACAATTTCAGCTCCACCTTTTTTCGTCCTATCTACTATTTCATCCAATTTTTTTTGACTAATTTTACCACTTTCAACTAATTGTGAAATTTTTTTACCGTCAATAGTTGTTGAACCTAACATGGCGACCATACTATCTCCATGACCACCTAATACAAAAGATTTAATTTTTTGAACCGATACTTGAAGCTCTTGAGACAAAAAATAAATAAATCTTGAAGAATCTAAAATCCCAGCCATACCTACTATTTTTGTCTTTGGCAACCCTGAATATTTTTGTAAGGCCATTACAATTACATCTAAAGGGTTGGTGATGCATATTACAAATGCATTAGGAGAAGTTTTCTTAATTCCCTCTGATACCTGTTTTATTATTTTTAAATTAATGCCTAACAAATCATCTCTTGTCATTCCAGGTTTTCTTGGAACACCAGCTGTAATAATTATAACGTCTGAGTTTTTTGTATCTTCATAATTATCAGTTCCTATCAAGCTAATATTAAAACCATTTACTGGTGAAGATTGAGCTATATCCAAAGCTTTACCTTTTGCAATCCCAGCTTCAACATCAAATAAAACTACGTCACCTAACTCTTTTAATGCAATAAGGTGAGCTAGTGTTCCACCAATTTGGCCGGCTCCTATCAAAGTAATTTTTTTTGTCATAAATAAAATTTACTTCATGGTTGGCATTACAAATTCTGGATCTGATCTTACACTTGAAGGCCATCTAGAAGTAACAGTTTTTAATTTAGTATAAAATCTAATACCTTCTGGGCCATGCATATGTTGATCTCCAAAAAGCGATCTTTTCCATCCTCCAAAACTATGAAAAGCCATCGGGACTGGTATAGGTATATTTATACCAATCATTCCAATTTTAGCTTTGTTTGAAAAAGACCTTCCTGAGTCACCATCTCTTGTAAAAATACTTGCTCCATTGCCGAATTCATGATCGTTTACTAGCTTTAATGCTTCATCAAAATTTTTAGCTCTTACAACAGAAAGCACTGGCCCGAATATTTCTTCTTTATAAATTCTCATATCTCTTGTTACGTGATCAAATAAACAACCTCCAATGTAATAACCTTTTTCGTAACCTTGCATTTTAAAGTCTCTCCCATCTACAACTAATTTTGCTCCCTCTTTCTCACCTATATCAACATAGCTTTTTACTTTTGCTAAATGCTCTTTAGTTACAAGCGGGCCCATTTCAGATTGTTTATCCATTCCGGGACCTACTTTTAATGCTTCAACTTTTTTTGCCAAAGAATTTACCAATTTATCACCGATACCTCCAACTGCTACGGCCACTGATTGAGCCATACATCTTTCCCCAGCTGATCCGTATGCAGCACCCATAAGACCATTGACTGCTTGATCTAAGTCACAGTCTGGCATTACCACACAATGATTTTTAGCACCTCCCAATGCTTGAACTCTTTTTTCATTTTTTGCGCAATTTTCGTAAATATATTTAGCAATTGGAGTTGATCCAACAAAACTCATTGCAGCTACATCTCTATTATTTATTAATGCATCAACGGCTTCTTTGTCTCCATTAATGACATTAAAAACTCCATCGGGTAAACCAGCTTCTTTTAGAAGCTCTGCTAATCTTAGTGAGCAGGAAGGGTCTTTTTCTGAAGGTTTCAAAACGAATGTGTTACCACAAGCTATTGCCATAGGAAACATCCACATTGGAACCATAGCAGGAAAGTTGAATGGCGTAATACCTGCACAAACTCCAAGGGGTTGTCTTATTGACCAACTGTCAACATTTGAACCTACATTTTCAGTAAATTCACCTTTTAACATTTGTGGTATTCCACACGCATACTCCACTACTTCCAAACCTCGATTAAGCGATCCTTTAGCATCCTCATAAACTTTTCCATGCTCTGAAACTATGATCTTAGTCAATTCGTCAGAATTTTTTTCAATAAGCTCTTTAAATTTAAACATTATCCTTGCTCTTTGAAGAGGGGGTTTGTTAGACCAATGCTCAAAAGCCTTTTTAGCACTTGCAACAGCCTCATTCACGTCAGCAGTAGTAGCAAGTTTTACTTCGGCGCTTTGTTCTCCTGTAGCCGGATTAAAAACTTTTCCTGATCTCTTTGACTTTCCTAAGAAACCTTTGCCTTCGACAAAATGTTGAATAGTTATCATGAAATAATTGAATAAATAAGCTTTTAGCTTGTTGCAAGCATTTTTTTAATAGATCCTATAGCTTTTGCAGGATTGAGGCCTTTGGGACATGAATTTGTACAATTCATAATAGTATGGCATCTGTATAATTTTAATTCATCAGCAACTTTTTTAAGTCTATCTTTTTTATCTCCATCTCTGCTATCATTTATCCAACGATACGCTTGCAATAATACTGCTGGACCTAAATATTTATCTCCATTCCACCAATAGCTTGGGCAAGAAGTTGAACAACAAGCACATAATATACATTCATAATATCCATCAAGTTTTTCTCTATCCTTTTGGGATTGTTTTAATTCTGTTCTTTCTTCTCCAGTTTGATCTACTTTTAACCATGGTTGAATTGACTCATACTGTTTATATAGTGTTGTTAAATCTCCAATCAAATCTTTGACAACTTTTAAATGAGGTAATGGATAAATATTCAGATCGCCAGTTGTATCTGTGTGAGATTTAATACATGCTAAACCGTTAACTCCGTCTATATTCATAGCACAAGAACCACAAACGCCGTGGGCACAAGATCTTCTAAAAGTAAGCGATGGATCAATTTCGTTTTTAATTTTGAATAAAATATCCAAGACTTTTGGTCCACAATTATCCATATCTACTTCAAAAGTATCAATCCTTGGATTTTTACCATTAGATGGATCCCATCTGTAAACATTAACTTTTCTTACGTTTTTAGAATTAGTTTTATCTTTAAAGTAATTTCCTACCTGAATTTTAGAATTTTGCGGTAGGCTAAATTGTGCCATTTTAATAAACTCTCTCCTTTGGAGGAAAATATTGAACATCATTTGTCAGAGTTCTAGAATGTACATCCCTATACTTTATCTCTACTTTTTTGCCCTTCTGCCAGGCTAATGTATGTTTCATAAAATTTTTATCGTCTCTTTTTGTAAAATCCTCCCTAGCATGTGCGCCTCTACTCTCTTTTCTATTATAAGCAGAGTCCATTGTTGTTAGTGCTTGGCTTATTAAATTGTCGAATTCTAAAGTTTCAACTAAATCAGTATTAAATAATAAAGATTTATCTTTTACAGAAATATCACTCATACCTTCGTACGGCTCCCTAATTTGCTGTACACCTTCTTTCAAAGTTTTTTCTGTTCTGAATACTGCACATTTTGATTGCATTGTTTTCTGCATTTTTAGTCTCAGCTCTGAAGTTTTTGTAGATCCATCTGAATTTCTTATTTTATCAAATCTTTCTAAGCATTTATCTGTTTCTGAGTTTGAAACTTCTTCATGTGGTTTTCCTGGCTTCAAAATTTCTGCTGCCCTCTTAGCTGCTGCTTTTCCAAATACAACAAGGTCAATTAAAGAATTCGAACCTAACCTATTTGCTCCATGAACTGAAACGCATGCTGCTTCTCCTATAGCCATTAATCCAGGAACAGTTTTTTCTGATCCATTAAGTGTTAAAACTTCGGCTTTATAATTTGTTGGAATACCGCCCATATTATAATGTACAGTTGGCACAACTGGTATTGGCTCTTTACTTACATCCACGTTAGCGAATGTTTTGGCAGCTTCTGAAATTCCTGGAAGTCGCTCGTCTATAACTTTTTTATCTATATGATCTAAGTGAAGATTTATATGATCTTTGTTTTTTCCTGCCCCTCTTCCTTCGTTTATTTCCATTTCCATAGATCTGCTAACAACGTCTCGAGATGCCAAATCTTTTGCATTAGGAGCATATCTTTCCATAAACCTTTCGCCTTGGCCATTAACTAAA
>MDSZ01173197.1_pt1 | contig 12797 bp, 7 predicted proteins | sample 811201 | NCBI WGS metagenome assembly MDSZ01 (sample SAMN05326647, study PRJNA326480) | marine metagenome | isolation source: seawater | place: Indian Ocean: North | collected 2010
GGAAGCACTGTAACCGATAGACTTGGATGGGAGCTTGATGTAACAGTTGCTAGTGGCGCGGTTAGTTCTGTATCTGTTGTTACTCCAGGTGCTGGCTTTTCTACAAATGATACGATTAATATTGATCGTGCTCTTTTCGGCGGAACTACAGGAACAGATGTTGTACTTACTGTAGGAAATGCAACTAGTGCGGCAGGCGCAACTTTTTATCGAGCGGTAGATCCGGATTCAAACTCTGGTAGCGGCCCTGCTGTAGTAATTCCTACAACTACTTCTCAAGTAATTAACTTTGGTCAATCAAACCGTGCGGTACTTGGTGAGTGTAATCTTTACTTTGTAATGGAAACCGCAAAAGATAAGCCAATGGTATATAAGCTAGCAAACGCTGCTGTAAATGAAGCTTCAATTGACTTTGAAGTAGATGGTATTGCAACAATTAACTGGTCAGGCTTTGCCAAGACTATTACTGACTTGCAATCTGCAGGCTCAGTAACTGTAAATACTAGCACTGCACCCGCAACTGCTACAGGTGGAACAGTTCATATTAAGAAAGATTCTAATATGCTATTTACTGTTTACTCTGGTACAGGCGCAGGCGTCGCAAAGCAAACAGCAATTAGAGATGGTGTAGACTCAACTAATACGTTTATTCGAAATCGACTGACTCAGTTGAAAGTTGAAGATAAGGATGCTGATACAACTGCATTCCCTTCTACCAACTATAATCTGACACTTACGGGCGGAAATATTACAATTTCAAATAATATTACTTACCTTGTACCGGAAGAACTTGGTGCAGTAAACGTTCCGATTGAGCACGTAACAGGTGGTCGTACCTGTAATGGAAGTTTTACTTGCTATCTGACTCTGGATGATGTAAATAGTAATGTAGGTACTTCTGTAGAGTTGTTTAATGATATGACAAACTCAGGCACAGGTGGTGCATTGAAGAAAGTTGTAAACAACTTTGAAGTACAGTTTGAGATTGGAGGTAATGTTGCGGGACAGCCGATGCTTCATGTAACAATTCCGAAGTGTCACATTGACGTACCAACTCACTCTGTTGAAGATGTAATTTCAGTAGAAACAAACTTTGGCGCATATACAGATGACTTTAGTGTTGCAAATGAATTGTCACTTGAGTACTTTGGAGTTGCCGTATAATTTACATTTAGTAATTAAAACCCGCTTCGGCGGGTTTTTTCTTTTATGTACCAAAAAAAGTTCTTGACTTTTTACCTCTTCTCCCTTATAATTACAAAATAATAAATCTCATTTGATAAAAGGAACCACATATGTCTGATACACCTGTTTCACTCGCCAGTCTAATGACTGCAAGCAAAACCGTCGCTATTGATTTTCCTGGATATACCGGCATGCAAGTTTCTCTTTGCTATCTTGCAAGAGAAGAATTGCTTAAACTTCGTAAACGATGCGTAACTACGAAATTTGATAAAAAAACTCGCCAACCAGAAGAAACGTTAGACGAAGATAAGTTTATAATTGAATACTGTAAAGCCGTCATCAAAGGATGGTCAGGTTTAAAGTATCGTTACCTAGAAGAGCTTCTTTTGGTAGATATCTCTAACCTTGACCCTGAAGATGAACTTCCTTTTACAACCGAGAATTCAGAGCTTCTTATGAAAAACTCAAATGTATTTGATACTTGGGTTACAGAGACAGTTGGTGATCTCGAAAATTTTACTGGGAGCAAATCGAACGAATAGATTCTCTTTTTGAGAGAATGATTCTAGAAGCAGACTCAAGTATAGATGTTGAAAAATACTTGCTTGTTTGCGAACAGTTAGGTCAAGAACCAGACCCTGCCAAAATGCCGCTCGAACCTACAGATTTTCCTGTGGAAGTTCAAGTGGCATTTTTTATATTCAGCCTACTACCAGATCACTATGAAGGCATGAGTGGCACTTATATGGGTAAATACTGGGACGGTATAGAGTATATATTCGATTTGCATGAAGTACAGGACACGAAAACAATATTCTTTCTTATGAAAAAATATGAATCAAAACTTGTTGAAGCAAGAGCAAAGAAAGCAGAAAGAGAGAGAAAAGCGCAAGAACGAAGAGCAAAAAGCGGTGGAAAAAATTACACCCATAATGTGAAAGGCTAATGGCAAAAAAGATCAGTATTGATATTGAAGTTAATGGCAAAATGCAGAAAGCTACACTTTCTGTAAAGAAACTTCGTTCAGCTTTAGATGATGTAGACGAGGGCCAACAACGAGTTGGTAAATCTGCTCGCACCCAAGATCGTAATATGAAAGGTGCAGCAAAAACAACTTCAAACAGTACAAAAGAGTTTTCTAAAATGTCCCAAGGAATGGGAGGACTCGTTGGTGCTTATGCAACTGTAGCTGCAAGTGTCTTTGCCCTTTCTGCTGCGTTCCAATTCTTTAAAAATGCTGCCGATCTTGCCGCCCTAACTCAAGGTCAAGAACTTTTTGCTCAACGAACGGGCGTATCAATGAAGCTCATGACTTCAAATATTCAAGAAGCTACGGGAGGAATGGTAGCATTTAAAGAAGCCGCTCAAGCTGCAGCAATAGGACAAGCTGCAGGCCTTACTGCTGATCAATTAGAGCGTTTAGGTAAAGTTGCAAAAAATGCGGGCACAATTCTTGGTAGAGATGTTACTGATTCATTTAATCGTTTAACTCGAGGTGCAATTAAAGCAGAACCAGAACTACTAGATGAATTGGGTATTATTGTTCGAATTGATGACGCTGCACAAGCATACGCAAGAACTATTGGAAAAAATGCGAAAGATTTAACACAATTTGAAAAAAGTCAGGCAGTAGTAAATGCTGTTCTTGAACAAGGCGAAGAAAAATTTGAAGATATAGGAGACTCTGTAAACCAAGTTGCTCAGTTTGGAGCAAAGTTTCAAGATACCTTTAAAGACTTAGCCGAGCCAATTGCCAATGTAGCAAATTTTGTAGCAGGAGCATTAAAAGATAGTATATTTGCTGTTGCAGCAGTAATAGGTCTTTTAGGAGTAAATATTTTAAAAGCTTTGGGGCCTGTTGGCCCTGCAGCGGCCGATGTGGCAACTCAAGCAGACAAAGCAAGAAAACGGATAGTTGCAGCAACAAAAGATGGGGGAGAAAAAAGTATATCCACTGCGCTAAGAGCAGGAAAGTTTGAAGAAAAACAATTAAAGTTTGTTGAGAGAGCGCATAAACAAAAAAGCAGTGTTGTAATTGATACTTCAAAAATTTCCGCAGCTCAAGTTAGACGCGATTTAGCTTTAATTCGAGCAGATTCTGCAGCTACAGCGGCACAAACAAGTTCTGGCTTTACAAGAATGTTTCTTACCATGAGAGCAAATTTATACGCCTATCAAGCAGAATATGGTAGGGTAATGGGCACTCTTAGAGCAATGACAGCCGGATTAGCTGCGATGGTAGGAGCGCTTACTAAAGTTATGGCCGGGGTAGGCATGGCAGTTATAGCAATGCAAATAGCTGATGCAATTAGAAAAAGTGGTTTAACTAAAGAACTCAGAAATGCAGAAAACTTAAATGACGCTATAACGGAATCCGTCAGAAAACAGGTAGAAGAAACTCGTGAGTTAAGAGGAGAATTAAAACCTGCAGCAAATGCAGTTGAAAGCATGGTTCAACAATTTGGATTAATGCAAAATTTTAACTATAATAAGCTAAATGCAGCAATTTCTGGATTAAAATCTGCGGCTCAAAGTGCCAAAAAAGCTATTAATGAAACTGGGATGGATCAAGAAACTCCTACAGGAGCTTTACCAGCACAGCCTGGATTAAGATTGAATACAGCTGCACTGTTTGATGCTGCGACAGGTGACGCGGATGCCGGCATGCAGCGAGCATTTATTAATAAAGCCGTAATGCTAAATGAAATGGGCATCAAATCTTATGAACAATTAGCTTTAAAGATTGGTGAATTACAGAGTGAATTATCTGAGCTTTCTTCTAAAGAAGCTACAGAAGGCCCAGAAGGACTTGTTTTTAGATTTAAAGAAGGTACTCAGCGAATAGATGATTTAAGGGCGGCAGTAATAGCGTTGCAACAAGTTGCAGATGATAGTGGCATGAAAACAGTAGCAGGAGAGTATGAGGACTTTGCCACAAGAGCTAAATTGTCTATAGATTCAGTAAGACAAAATTTAGCAGTATTTGAAGAAAATAGACAATCAGCTTTTGACGCAGGAGCAGATGTAACTAAATTTGATGAACAAATCGCATTACTAAGAGAATCTTTAAAAAGTGCAGATATGGGACTTTTTCTAACAGCCGATCAGTTAGAAGAGGCCGAAAAGAGGTTGGAAGCACTGGCAGAATCTGCAACAAGTGCGTCAAGAGAAGCAGATAGATTAAATGACTCTGCAAATTCACAAATTCAAGCATTTAAGGGATTAGCAACTTCTTTTCAGAACTTAGGAACTGCCTCTGATAAATTTTTACCAACTCCCTCAAAGTTTGCTCCTGTTTTTGACGCTTTAGACGAGCTTAGAAAAAATGTGACTACAATAGCAAGTAATCCTCAATTTCAAGAAGGAAGCCTAGCAAAAATGTTAGAAATGGAGGAAGGAGCAAAGTCTCCTATAGCGGCTAATTTTAAAAGAATTATGGAACTTCTTACAGGGGTTGATGGAACAACTGTTCGAATAAAAAATGCCAATGGAGAAATTGAAGAAATATCTGCCGAAACATTAAATCATAGACAATTTCTTTTAGCAGTAGAAACTAGAATAGCAGAAGTAATGGAAAATACCTTAGGTATAGAAAATAGAAAGTTTGCTCTTCAATTAGCAAGTCAAGATCTTACAGAACAACAAGCCTCATTCCAAGCAGACCATAACAAAGCGTTACTTGAAGAAGCAAAACATCAACAAAAAATTGATGAAATTACTGCTGCTCGCCAAGCCCGAGCGCTTGTTGGGACCGCAGAGTTAAGTGAGGCACAAAGAGTAGCAGAAGCTAGAGAATTTAAGGCCGCACAACAAAATTTAAAGTTTGCACAAAGAAGAGTAGCAATAGCAGATAGGCTTCTTCCTATTTTAAAGAGACAAGCAGAGTTATCTACAGATCAAACTGCATTTAAAGTAAAACAAAATGAGTTATCTTTACTCCAACGAGAGCTTAGTACAAGAAAAGAACTTTTGGCTCTTAATTTAGAGATGCAACAAGCACAGATGGAGGACAGATTAAAACAGTTAGGTGCAGATAATCCCTTCGCAGATATGGAAAGGCGTGAAGCAGCAGCAAAAGCACAATTTGAAATAGATACATATAACGAAAGAAAAGCAGCAGCAATAGACGAAGCCTTAATAAGAGACAAAGCAATAGATGCTGAGTTCGCCTTACTAGAAGCAAAAAGAGAGCAAACAAGATATGAATTAGAAGCACTTCAAGTTCGACTACAATCAGAAGGACGTTTTGATGAAGCAGCAACTATATCTACTGCAATAGCCAGAATAGATGCAATTGACTATGCTCCTGCTATGGAAGCAGCAAAGCAGTTAAATGAAGCAACACTAGGGGCTGAAATAATGCGTATGGATCTTGCAGTAAGAGACGCTAAGAGAATAAGAGATGAGTTAAAGCCCATAAATAAATTTTTTGATGATGCTGCCGATTCTATTAGATCAGGTTTAAAAGACTCTTTTAATTCTTTTTTTGATGCACTTGCAGACGATGCTGTAAAGCCAATTGATGCATTAAAAGACGCAGCAGCAAGTACTTTACAAAAAATTGGTGAACAAGCTACAGAAACTTTGATAGTAGACCCCTTACTGGATATGATTCCTTTTGGCAAAAAAGAATCTGAAGCAGATAAGATGAAAAATGCTCATGAAATTGGATCAGAACTGTTAAAAAATGCTGCTCTTGAAGGGTATACTCAAGTATCTGCGGAAGTCAAAGGAAAGACAGCGGCTGAATTAGAAGAAGAAGCAAAAAGATTAGGGTTAAGAATAGCAGAAGCAGGAGGAGACTTGGCTGATAGAATAGCACAAGTACTAAAAGATGCAAGTATAACTATAAAACATGTACATACAGAATTTGACGATCAAACTGCAAAAGATAAAAAGTCTTTTGGCATCTTAAGATCAGATGCAAATCCAACAAATCCTGACGGAAGTCCTATAGTTCCAAAAGTTGAACCTACTATACCTGGAAGCAGTGTTTTAGATGACTTAGGTATAGCTCCTTTGCCTGCGCCAAAATCAACAGGAGAACCAGAATCTTCAGGAACTGCAGGATCTGGGCCGGAGTCAAAAATAGGAAAAGATATACTTAGTGCACTGGATCTTGGAAGTGAAGGTCTAGCAGGAGATATTTTAGGCAGCTTAGAAAAGGGAGGAGATGGCCTAGCAGGAGTTCTTACAGACGCTCTTGGAAGTGTTCTTAATTCTGCATTGAGCAGTTTAGGAGGCGCTGGGGGCTTTACAAGCCTCTTCGGATTCAAAAAAGGCGGATACACAAATAAAATGCGAGGATACAGCGACGGAGGGATACACAAAGGCCCAATGTCAGGGTACCCTGCAATGCTTCATGGAAATGAAGCAGTAGTTCCGCTGCCGGATGGAAAAACAATTCCGGTAAGTATGAACGGAGCGCCTGGTCAAAATAATAATGTTACTGTAAATGTTTCTATTGATAATCAAGGTAGAGCAACAACTGAAACTAGAGGTGGAGACGGTGAAGATCTCGGTAAGAGAGTTGCAGCAGCAGTTACAGAAGAGCTTCAAAATCAAAAACGGTCGGGCGGAATACTTAACCCGTATGGTACAGCATAATGTCACGAGGATTCTTTTTTAATATACCAAAGCCGGTAGATAATGTAGGAACTTATGAAAAAAGATTGCACGACGATCTGAAAGCTAGGTTTCCTCAAGGTAGTCTGTCTCTTACAGACCCAAACTGGTACACCAATATTATAAGCACTTTATTTCCAAGTGGTGCAACTCAAAGAGAGGTAACTTTTGATAAAGGATTTTCTCGAGAAGCAGAAGAAAGAATACTTATGACAGAGTTTGGAGATGGATACCAACAAAGACTAAAAGATGGAATAAATACAAAACGAGAAACTTTTTCAATGACAATCAATAATAGAACATGGCAAGAAATTGCACTTATTTCTTCTTTCTTTGATACAAAAACTCCTGAGAGTTTTTCAATTACTTTGCAGCGAGAAAACATAAAAGTAGTGTGTGAGTCTTACTCTGTTCAAATGGATCAGCCCGATATACACTCAATAAGTACAGACCTGCGTAGAGTTTATGAATTATGAGCGAAGTAATTGCATCAGAAGCCCAAGACTTATCAATTAGTTCTGATACTGGGGGCTTAGTAACTTTATTTGACTTGGAGATGCGCAGAGCTTCTGATGGGGTCTCTGCGATATTTTTATACTTTCACGGAGCAAATACAGAAGAAGATATACAATTCGATGGAAGAACTTACAGTGCCTTTCCAATGCTAATGGAAGGCATTGAGAATACTTCAGATGGTGCATTAAATAGACCAAGCCTCACTCTCCCAAATGTAGAAAGTATGCTGCTTGATAATTCAAAAATGGAGTGGCTTCCAATTGACTCAAATAATGATGGAACTATAGATGATTATGAAAGGTTTCGTTTCGAAGATTTAATTGGTAAAAGAGTAATACGGCACCAAACTCTGAGTAAGTATATTTTAGAAGGCTCTGGGACTTCTCCTTCACCTGCTTATGAATTTCCAAAAGCGATCTTTGTAATAGATAGAATAGCAACTAAAACATCTTTAATAGTACAAGTAGAGTTGGCCTCCCCATTAGATTTATCGGGTGCAAGAGTACCTGCCCGACAAGTAAATGGTAAATATTGTCCTTGGGTTTATAAGCAATGGACTCTGTCAAATACAGATGTAAGAAGTGCTTGTTGGTGGAAAAATTTAAAATCAAAAGCAACTAATACTGGCGATTTAAAAGTAAATTTATTTTTTACAATTGATGATGAGCCTTTAGTTTTGGAAACTTTATTATCAGGAGTCTCAAACTGGGCCTCTGGACAGTATGCAGTAAATACTGTTGTAAGGATTGCAAAAGTATCTAATCCTGGCTCAGTAGTTTCTAATTATGACTATTATCAAGTAAAAGAAGCAATTGATACAACGGATAAAGTAACTCAAGCAGGGCATCCAACTACTTTAGGCTTTTATTGGAGACGTGTTCGAATATTCTCAGAATATAGTAGCACTAAATCCGAGTATACTGTAGATAATTTAGATGTTCGAGAAAGCGAATATGTTTATAAAAATAAAAGAGTATATAAGGCAATTAGGGCAAATGGAACTAGCATCCCCGTTGGGGCTAAAGATCCTACAGACAGAGATTTTTGGGTAGAAGCAGATGTATGCGGTAAACTTCTTAATTCTTGCAAATCAAGATATCAATGCACTGTTGAAACCGCTACTCCTCTTCAAACCGCAGATTCAGAATATCATGGTATTCCTAGTGCTACTCTACTTACTACCGTAAAATTACCTTTTGGAGGATTCCCCGGAACCCGTAAGTTTAGATGATACAAGATTTTTTACACGAAATAGAACCTCATTTTTTCAAAGAATATCCCAAAGAAGGGTGCGGTGTTTTAGCAGTACAAAAAGGAAAACTTAAATGGATTCCCTGCGAGAATATAGCAGAAGAAAATGAAGAATTTTTATTTAACTCTACGGAGTATTTAAAAATTAGCAGAACTTCAGATATTGTTGGAATTGTACATAGTCATCCTGATGGAGAAGCAACACCTAGTGAGCATGATATTCAAAACTGTAATGCTTTGGGTATACCATATTACATTTTTTCATACCCCGGGCTTGACTTTGAAATTGTAACACCTGAGACTGACACTTCTGATTTATATGGTAGAGAGTATAAGTTTGGAGTTCGTGACTGTTTTGAAGCAATGAGAGATTATCTAAAAACACAGGATATAGAATTACCTCCTAGAATTCCTTTTGAGGATGATTGGTTTAATAAAGATTTAGATTATTTTTGTCCAGAGATTATCGAAAAATGGGGAGGAAAACAGATAGATTTGTCAGAGTTACAGAAAAATGATGTACTTACTTTTTCTGTAGACTCAAATGTTGCAAATCATTGCGGAGTATTTTTAGGAAACGATATATTTTATCATCATGCAGTAAATCGTTTATCTTGTAGAGAAAATTTATACCCATTTTGGGCACAGCACATAGATAGAGCATATAGATATGTTACGTAATGTTTACTTAGAAGGAGAGCTGGGGAATAAGTTTATTCCGCACTTTGAAATTGACTGCGATACTCCTGCAGCTGCTATTCGTTGTATTGATGCAAATTTTCCAGATTTTAAACAGTACATGCTTCAAAAAGGAGAAGAAGGTGTAATGTATCATCTTGATGTTGCGGGGCATGAGATAGAATATGGTGAAGAACTTCTAATGGAAATGAAAGAGGGAGACATCACCTTAGTACCAGTACCTGCAGGATCAAAAAGCGGAATAGGAAAACTACTTTTAGCTGCAGTTATAATTACAGCAGCATTTTATATGCCTACTCTTTTGACCTATACACAGCCCTTAGCCGTACCGGGAGCAACGACTGCGGCGGGGGGGTCAGGAGGCGTTACAGTTCAAGGAACTTTAGGTGCTGCTATGTCCGGTGCAATGGGGAAAACTGTCGGAATCGTAGCAAATATGGCGGTAGGGATGGCAACAAATCTTGCAATAGCAGGGCTTCAACAAATAATGGCCCCAGACCCTTCCACGGATGCAGACCAAGAACAGTCTTATTTATTTAATGGATCAGAGCAAAATATTGTAGAAGGAGATCCTGTTCCAATTTTGTACGGAAGATTAAGAGTCCCGGGACAGCCCATTGGTTTTGAAGTTTTAAGTGGAGACTTACAAAACTCAGAAGCAGTTATAGGTCCTGACGGAGAAACTTTACTAACAAATCAAATTCATAGGGAAAATCAAGTAGCTTATCAGAACTTGCTTTCTAACTTACCCTTTTAGGAAATATAAATGGCAAAAAATTCTATAACAGCAGGAGATAGAAGGCGCGCTTGGGGCCCAAATAATTATCTAAATAGATTTAATTATGGCTCCACTAGCCAAACAATTGCTCTCACGGACTTAATATCAGAAGGCCCGATAGAGGGCTTGGTTCGTGGTGGAAAAAGTATTTTTCTAAATAATGACCCAATTTTTGAAGACGAGGAAACTAGTTATGCTTCGTCTACAGGAGAAACTTTAAGCGGAACTGCAAACAATGCTTCTATAACAATAAATGATTTTGGTGGAAGAGCGTTTACTTACGACCCAGAAGAAGAGGGGGCGAGTAGATTACTATATATTCATTATATGTATGATCTAACTTATGAGGATAATTCCTCTCTTCCTTCAAGTACAGATTTTACTTCAGACGGACACAAATTAACATTTCAGTCTTATGAAGCAAATGAGCTTGTGGCAGCAGCAGGATTTCTTCGTGGAGGGTTTATTAATCTACGTTTTTATTTAAATCCAGGAGAGACAACAAATCCTATTCCTACCACCTATATAGTAACAACCGATCAAACTTTACATAATAAAGCACTAGGAGCAGGCGATGCAATGGTAACTCTATCTTCAGCAGATGGAGATAGGCATATTGTAGGTATTTTACAAGGCTTAACCCTTATTAGTCCAGATAATCCTGACACAGAGGATTCTAGTGCTCCATATGTTAATGTACAAATGTACATTTCATTTCAACAGTTGTTAGATAATGGATTGGACTGGGTAGAAGATAGCAATACTAATTTAAGATTACGAGTAACTACAGTTCATGATGTAGAAAAAATAGTAGCAGGCACACAACAAGCGTCCACAATTACTTTAAAGACTACAGTTACCGATAATCTTCCCTTCAAAAATTTTGACAGAAAAGCTTTTACACTAACAGCTCCTACGTATGCCAATGATACTTCAACTTCGACAGATAGAAAATATAATAATTCTTCCTTTCAATTTAAACCGGGCTCAGTTGATCAAAATGCTATACAAACAATAGGAGGGGATGTAGGTTCTAGTAGTGTTTCATTAACTGCTCATCCACAGATGGGTATTGGAGAGACTAAAAAAATAATCTCAGTTGGAGCACAAGCCGCAGAAATTGATAAAGTTCACATTGTATTTAATTACCCTTCAGGAATATATGGTCAAAATACAGAAAACTCTGATAAATTTTCTGCTTTTGCTGGATATGCTATTGAGATTCAAGTACAGCAGGCTACTGATCAAACTTTGGATTCTTCTTGGAAATCTTTAGGCTGGTTTGAGGGAAATACTCTGTTGACTCAGAGAGCCATTGATGACCTAAGTCTAGGAACTCATGGAAGTGATAATCAGAATATGGGAGTGGGCTATGGTAACCAAAGAGGTCCAGTATCAAATATTACAGCCAAAAATATTATAAGTGGTGCCCAAACAGCAGGCAATGGAGATAGACTTACCCATGCATTTGTGCACGGAGGAAAATTTACTAGTGGAGCAAGTTTTACACATACTTTAGATTTAGAAAAGTACAAACCATTTCAAGGATTTCGTTTATTAGTAACACGAATAACAGAAAGTGAAAATATAAATGATGAATCTACAAGTAGAACTCATAATCGTAATCTTGATTGGAATATGTGGGACTATAATAAGTCTCAAGCAATACAAGCAGGAGGAATAAGCCAAAGTATCGGTGTTATAACAGAGAGACTTAACTTCCCATATTCTGCAATAGCAAATGTAAGTTTTAATGCTAAACAATTTTCTGATACTCCTGCCCGTACATATGAATGTATGGGATTAAAAGTACAAGTGCCACATAACTATCAAACTAGAGAACAGTTTGGTATGATAACAGAGGCTTTAGCTAATGTCGGGGGCACAGGAGCAGGTCTAATAGGAAAAGAACAAGTAAATTCTTTTCCGTCACATGAAAGATTATATACAGGGCTTTTTACAGGACAGTTTAAAACTGCAAAAGTTTATACTGACAATCCTGCTTGGGTTTTTTATGACCTATTAACGAATAATAGGTATGGGGTAGGAGACTTTATACGAGAAGGCCTTGACGGTGATATTGATATATTTTCCTTGTATAAAATTGCAAAATACTGTGATGAATTAGTTCCTGATGGCAAAGGAGGAGTAGAACCTCGATTTAGAGCAAATATCTATTTGCAAAAAGCAGCCGACGTATTTAAAGTAGCAAAAGATTTTGCAACTGTATTTAGAGGCATGCTTTACTACATGGACGGTAAAATTACTCCCGTTATAGACGAGAAAAAATCTCCTGTTTATACTTTTAATCGTTCTAATGTAAAAGAAGGGATATTTGCCTACGAACATACAGGCAGCAAAACTAGAACAAATCAAGTTATAGTTTCTTGGAATAATCCTGACGCAGAGTATAAACTAGAGCCTCTATTTGTAGAAGATAGAGAAAATATAATAAATACAGGACAAATTGTAAAAGAAGAATGCACAGCATTTGGTTGTACTTCCGAAGGGCAGGCGATTAGATTTGGTAGATGGAAGCTTTGGACTGCAATTAATCAAACAGAAATAGCCACATTTACAACTTCTATAAATGCGGCATTCCTTGCGCCTGGCGATATAATAAATATACAAGATAATCATGATTTTGGATTAAAATATGGCGGCAGACTAAAAAGCCATAATTCTACAGCAGGAAATCAGGTATTTGAACTGGATAGATCTGTAGATGGAAATGCAAGTTCTA